>Ga0209777_10000610_pt1 | contig 57519 bp, 51 predicted proteins | sample FrelakmetHBP12HB_FD_187147 | JGI IMG/M metagenome (GOLD analysis project Ga0209777, IMG submission 187147) | Freshwater lake sediment microbial communities from the University of Notre Dame, USA, for methane emissions studies -HBP12 HB (SPAdes)... | ecosystem: Environmental > Aquatic >...
TGAATGCGGATGGCGGAAGAAGGAAGGAAAGAGGCCAACTTGTTTCATGTGCTACATGAAAAAGGAGGGCTATGACTACTGTAAGACGCCTGGCTGCAAGGAGATCAAACTGAAACGCATGGACACGTGCCATGTGTGTGCGAAGCATTTTGGAGCGAAGAAAGATGGAGTCCGTTACTCACCATGGAAGAAGAATGGGAAGGAACGTTGGAAACGTAATTCACGATATAAAAGATATTAATATGGCCTGGAACTGGAGACAGAGCGGAAAACCTAAATACGAGAAACGCGTCGCTCGTAATGTGGCTATTTTAGCCATACGTGAGGAACCTCATTCCAAGTGGGCATTTGCGTTCCGGTTCTCCTTCGACAAGGCGATCCTCGAATTCTGCAGGTACATCAGGGAAACATGTGGCAATGATTCCCTGTTCTATGATGCAGAAGGCCGTTGCTGGAGATTCAATGACTATGGGATTGTGGACATGATCTGCTCACGATTTCCTGAGGTGAACGTTGATCCAGAGACCAGGACGAAGGTGGACAACATGCGGGTAGAGAAGGAGAAGCAGGAGGCTATGAACACGAGGAGAGAGATTCTCCGTGGGAGAAAAGAGAGCGATCTCGTGATCAATGGGGTAAAGGGAACCATGTTCCCATATCAGAAATTGGCGACTGAGTTCCTCGTTGAGAGCAGAGGTCGAGGGATGCTCGCACTTCAACAGGGCACGGGTAAAACCCTTTGTTCTCTCGCATATGCCGCGCATACAGGTAAGGAGCGTGTCCTTGTGGTCTGTCCCGCTTCAGTGAAGTGGGCTTGGGAATCGGAAACTAAGAAATGGACGAACCTCAAGCCACTCGTCATATCTTCCCAGTCCAGCCCGCGTGAGTTCGAGAGGAGTGATATACAAGTGTTTATCGTAAACTATGACGTACTGAAGAAGTTTGAAGCCGCCTGGAAGAAGACAAGATTCGACCTTCTTATCGGAGATGAGTGCACACTCGCCAAAGCCACTACGTCCATCCGTGCGAAGATGTTCAAATATATTTCACGCATGGTGCCTGAGGTGATCTTGCTCTCCGGGACACCTATGTTGAACAGGCCAGTTGAGCTATTTAACCTGTTGAACATAATGAATCCCTATGAGTGGAAGGACTGGTGGGATTTCACGAAGAGATATTGTGCAGGGCACCAGGGGCCTTATGGATGGGATTCCAAGGGGGCTTCTAACCTAGATGAGCTGAAGAAACGTATCTCTCCCTATTTCCTTCGCATGACAAAGGAAGAAGTGCTTCCTGACCTGCCACCAAAACTTCATTCAGTCATCGAAGTGGACTTAGGGGAACAGACGATGGACCTCTACAAGATGGCATTAAACGACCTATTTAAGTACCTGGTTGAGGAGAAGAAGAAGGAAAAGGAAGATGCCGTGAAGTCCATGGGGTCTGAAGCACTCGTCCGCTTGAATGAACTTAGGATGATCGTATCTAAAGGGAAGTTGCCCTTTCTTCTCCAGATGTTGAAGGAAAGTAAGGAACTCGGAGACAAGGTAGTCGTATTCTCTGTGTACACCGCGCCTCTCGAAGAGATGCATGAAGCTTTGAAGGACTGTTCAGTCATCCTCACGGGCAAGTCATCTGATCAAGAGAGAAAAGAAGCAATAGAAAAGTTTCAGACTGATCCCAATTGCCTGTTCTTCTTCGGAGGGATGCGATCCGCTGGCGTTGGCATCACTCTTACAGCGGCATCAAACGTCTACTTCCTGGACTACTCTTGGGTACCGGCGGACCATGAACAGGCGGAAGATCGGGCACATCGGATTGGAACGAAATCTTGTGTCAACGTACGGCAATTCTCCGCGAAGGGGACGATAGACTCCTACCTCCAAAAGATCCTAAATGAAAAGAAGCACGTGTTCTCCAAACTCATCGAGAACGGTGCGGAAGAGAAAGCGACTATATCTTCACTCATTCAAGAGCTCGAAAGTAACGGGCTTGACCTGCAACCCGTAAGGGGCTACAAGAAACGCATATGCAAAACTTCCACGACTGGTTCCAGTATTGGATCCTAGGATTCGGCTACAGGCTCCAGAATGCCCCAGGACACGTGAAACGTGTGCCAACCTACCTAAAGTGGCGTTGGCAACGAATGACGCGTGGATGGGCAGATTGTGACACGTGGGGCCTAGATGAGTATCTGAACAATGTTATCTCCGGTTCAGTTGAGTATCTACGTACGCATCGGCATGGATATCCATCCACCCTTTGTTCCGTCAACGAAGACGGATCCGTTGCTCAAGATGACAAAGGCGATGAGAAATGGGACGCGATCTTGAAGGAGATAGTAGAGGGCTTCAAGGAGATCAAGCGGATTGAAGAACTGGATTACGCAGAATGGAAGATTGAGCATGAGGTCGCGGAAAGAAAGTTTGAACGTTCGATGGACTTACTCAAGGAATATTTCCATAACCTATGGGATTGAAGAAATCTAAAAAGCCGGAACCCGAGATCGGCCAACTCGTTTGGCGGATGCGTCCAAGCAAGCCGACGTTCGTTATGCCTAACTACGCTGTCGCATTGTTCGAGGGCATCTTAAGCGATCTGGAAACGGTCTATTGGAACATGTTCCAGGATGAATGGGATAGGATAGATACACCTGGAGTGAAAGGCATCTCTTGGAGGCCGTTTAGCTGGAGTGACGACATCGATTTCGGTGGCAGTCCAAAGAGTAAAGCACCGAAGAAGCCGAACATGCATTCCTGTAACGTCGACATCTGGTGGTACAAGTACCCCGGTAGAGGCATGGAATATAGTCATAAGAGCGGCAAGGAACTAACTCCTAAAGACTGGGTAGAATGGTATGACGACACCTCCCTCCTCATCCGAGCAGCCCAACGAAAGCACGACAAAGAAAAATACGGCTATTCCCTCAGTTGATTGGGAACTTGAAGTCTTTAGGGAGATACCTGGTTTTGACCTTCTTAAACTTAAGCCCGATCGCCATGCGAAGGAGATGTCCGCCATCGCAAAGATACGAGGGGAGCTAGGAACCAATCCGGATGAGCTGAGGAAGTTTCTTATCTCTTTCTTCCGCATCTACGAAAGACCTGGTGCGCCAACAGTTCGTTCCCCGCATGAGCTATGGATGAAGAGGGATAAGGTGCTGGCGCATCTACTGAAATATTCAGCGGAGGTGGAGAGATACTGGTATAACCATCGAACAGTCGCCATAGAAAAGAAGTTCGCGTTTAACTCGCATAAAGGCCCTGAGAACCTATGTATACAGCGACCTACGCCATCAGCAACACTTGGGTCCTCGTCTACCTTCTAACGGACAGGGAAGTCCGTTCTGCCATCCCTCTATGGGAGAAAGGTGAACTTTGCGAAATCCCCCGTGTCGGTGCTTTGCTGACCACTCCTAGATTCCCGGTCTACGCGACTCCTCGTTACTCGAATTTTGACGTGTTCATTGATCCAGAGACAGGCCTTGAATATGTGGAAGTCCCGAATGAGAAGAATGCCTACGTGCAATTTAGGCCATATGACCTGGTGCCTTCTCCCAATGATGAGGCTGTCGCTTTCCCTTCAAAGAAGCAGCTCCTTACGCCAGATGAGTATTATGGGACGCGGAGATTCCTTGGAATCCGCATGAGACGGGACCCTCGTCCTGATCATACTGAATATAAGTCAGGAATCGTATGAGCGGAGTAATTTTGGGGTATAGGACCCCTGCAGAAGCCGAGAGGAACAAGATAGACTCGAGATCTATTGATACGCGTTTCCTGTTCGCCAGTCTGCTTCAACAGAACGCGGCATGGGGAAGGCACAAGGACGCTCATCCACGTGAGGAATATTCAAACAAATGGACCACGAAATGTCCGGCCTTCAGGTGTGATAAGCTCCATAAGAAGTACTTGCTCGATGCGGTCTGTGGAGCCCCTTGCCTCGTGCTTGAACGAAAGGGAAGGAAGCCGACAAAAGTCTTCTGTCCCGAGTGCGGATATAATGGTGAATATTTCAAGACCGTCGAACTATGAAAGAGATCCCCGCAGACGTGAAAGCCAAGATGGAGAACAAATCCAACGTGCAGACGGGGAAAGGGATCCTTGGGTTTAGGGACTCCGTCATTGAGGCTGCTGAAGAATACGAAAAGACCAAGTTCATAAAGACTGGAGTCGCCTTTTGGGATGAATGCTTGCTAGGAGGCATGGAGGCGGGAAACTTTTACCTTCTTCTTGGACCAGCCAAGTCAGGGAAGTCCACGTTCCTTCGCGCACTCGCGATCGCTGCGACCGCTCATCAGCCAGTGCTTTATGTGAACATGGAGCAGATAAGACGGAACATCACTGCGAAGATATTTGAGGTATACACGGGTACAAAGTCGTTCCGTGAACTCGTGGAGAAGAAGGATGCGGATTTCTGGGATGCACTTCCATCGATTCCAGACATCCCCCTCGTTATCTCCGGTTGGCAAGAATCCATCACGAACAGGGCATTCAACAAGGATACAGGTGCGAAGTTGCAGGAATCCCTTGATGAGGTAGAACGTCAATACGGCAGGAAGCCACTGATCGTGCTTGAGAACCTGACGGATATCTACAATGACCCGTCTATGGCAAAAGATAACATGGTGAACATCGCTGGGCAGACCGCACAGGATATAAAGACGTTCTGCATGACGAATGGCGTCGCCTGTGTCCTCGCGCATCACACTCCAAAGCTGCAGGACACCCGTCCATCATTAGACGATGCCCGTGACTCCAAGCGTATCGTGGACTTGGCGAATTCCATATTCTGCTGTTTTGCGCGGGAGTTTGGGGACAAGGACACAGGAGAGGTGCAGAAGCGTGAATACTATCTGGCCTATATAGCAGGCCGGGGGTCCGAGCATTACGCTCAACGGAGGTTGGAACTGGGGAACAAATACGCTGTAAGATTCATGTGATATATGCGAAGAGACACATTCCTCTCAACCCTGTTCGACATGGCGAATACGAAAGATACGGATGAAAGAAGGAACAAGGAACAAGCCTTGTCCCTTTTGCGAACCGTCACGGAAGAAGAAGGGCCATTGGCCCGTGCGGAAGAGGAATACCTGCGTTATTTCGTCTTGCCGACTCTTTCAGGGATAGACTGCAAGAAGAAGCCGATCCCATTCAACATCCAACTATTCCTCTTATCAGAGGAGATAATCCTCCCTTGGGGAGAGTGGCTGGAGTATTTCCCAGGCTCCGTCATTGAAGTGAGGGAAGATTCTCAAGGAGGGAAGACGCTCCTATTTGGTCTCCCCTGTAATTGGCAATGGGCGCACCAAAGGAAGGCCGGGGTCTTCTATTCCCCAAATGGCTTCAATGAAAAGCCTGCGAAGGGGTACGTATCTAGACGGTCGCTCACAAATGTCACTTCCTTGAACGCCATTTATCTTGATTTCGATGGGAAAGGGGTACCTAAGGAACTGATGTTGGACAGGGTGATCAAGCTCCCAGAAAAGCCTTCTGCCATTGTAGAGACGAAGAATGGGTATCATGCCATTTACTTCATTGAACCTGGGGCCAAGTTGCCTGATTGGCAGGTGACACAGACGGCCGCTACGAACTACGCGAAGAGCGATCCTGCTGGTAAAGACGCGACGCGCTTACTTCGTATGCCAGGGACGATGCACTGTAAGGACATGTGGGAAGGTAAGGATGGATTTCCTGTTAAATTAGCCTATATCTCAAAGAATAGGTACCCATTGGCGCAACTAGCTTCCTCATTCAAGGCCAACTCAGCTAGAGACCCTAAGGAATGGGCTATGAATAAAGGGACGAAGCAATACCCCAGCATCCCCAATTTAGGGGTCCTGACTGAAGGGGAACGTCATGGGAGCCTTAAGACCCAAGCAGCGCGTGTCTACGCGGGTCTGGTGCCCTCACAGGCCGCTGCTGCACGTGAGATGGTTATCCAGTGGTATAGGAACGTCTGCAGCCCCCTGAAGAAGAATTGGAGGGAAGAAGCAGAGCAAATGTGCGACCATTTTGAGAAGCTAGAATTCAACCAGATCATCTCCAGAGCTTGACAAAAGCGACTAAAACGTGCTATAATCATCCACAATATGCCAAAGAACCTACATTCAGTCCCAAAGCTCACGATGCCGGAGGACGCCTATGCTGACATGCCAATGGAAGAGGTGGACTTTCTCTACGAGTCGAACCTCATTGAGCACGAAAGGTCCATGGAGGCATTGGAAGACGCGATCGCGGCTTGGGACTATGCGAAAAAAGAAAGGAACAAACTCCTTTCAAATAACTTAAACGAAGCGGAAGCCTATGTATTGGAGATTCATAGACTCCTCGGACGAAGGATTGATCCTGAGATCGCAGGGAAATTACGTAATTGCGACGTATGGATCGGGGGGCAACACAAGCGTTTCATCAACGAGAACCTCTTAAGAGCGCAACTCCACGAGTGGCTACGGGAATCGAAACCCAAGGATAGTTATCGTAAAAAGTCCGTTGAACAAAGGGAGGCACTTGTGAAGAAGTGGCATATAGCATTCGAGGGGATCCATCCGTGGCGGGACATCAACGGGCGGGGAGGTAGGATCTTATATCAAGTGTCAAGATTAATATTAGGACTTCCTATTCACGTGATTAATAGTAAGACGAAATACACAGATTATTATCCTTGGTTCCAACCCAAATAATATGGAAAAACCTACAGACAGAAATGAACCTACAGACAGAAATGAAGCAATCAGGAAGTCCCTCATGTGGCCCATCCTCTTGAAGATGCATGAGGTCATTGGAGCTGATCCAGAGAAAACGAACTTCAATGCCCAGGACTGGTTCGGGCAACACACATGGACGATGAAACAGACGGAAGACTTCCAGGACTGGATCGTTGAGTGGCTTGGCAAACAGACCATAGGCGTCAGATACGCACTCGTCCGTGGCGGACTCCCTAAGTATGGCTGGTGGAGAACGGTGGCGAAGAAGTGGGCTAAAGAATTCACGATGAACTACGGATGGAGATGGGAAGACCCTAAGAAACTGTAACCAAGAAAACCATGAAATACGAGGAAGGAGTGTTGAGTCTAAAAGAGGTATTCGCTGAGACGAACAAAAAATATGGAGCTAGTTCTATAGCATTTGCAGGGGATCTTGATTCAACTGGTATAGAAGTTTGGCCGACTAATTCTTATGGCTTGGACTATATCCTCGGGAATGGTGGACTTCCTAAGGGAAGGATCATCGAGGTCTACGGAGAGCCTTCAATGGGAAAAACATCAGCAGCTCTTTACCTCATAGCTCAGATACAGAAACAAGGCGGCATGTGTGCATTTGTCGATGTTGAGTTCTCGTTTAATGCTGACCATGCTGAAAAAATAGGCGTCGATGTTTCTAAACTAATCTTCGCGCAGCCTTCTTCTGGGGAAGAGGCGTTCGAACTCATAGAGAAACTGGTTCATACGGGAGAAGTAGCCTTGGTAGTCGTGGATTCAACCGCTGCACTGGTACCTATGAAAGAACTAGAGGGTGACATATCTGATAGTAATGTGGCCCTACAGGCTCGTATGATGTCCAAGGGACTCCGTATGATCACGGGAGCAGCAGCCAAGTCAAAGACCACGGTGATGTTTATTTCGCAGACTCGATCGAAGATTGGGTTCATGCAGACGGGTCCTCAACATGAGTCAACGGCCGGTCAAGCCCTAAAGTTCTATGCTTCTTGTCGCATTGAGGTAAAACGGGTCAAGACTCTAAAAGAAGGCGAGGAGACCGTTGGAAACCGTCTGAAGATCATAGCGGTAAAAAATAAAGTAGCTTGGCCATTTAGGACTGCCGAGGTAGACCTTCTCTTTGCATCAGGTTTTGACACCCGTGGAGAGACACTAGAGAAGGCAGAAGAACTAGGCATCATAACCAAAACAGGTAACACCTATTCCTTCGACGGGGTAAAATTGGGTGTAGGGAGAGAGAAGGCCATTGAATATCTAACTCTTAATCCAGAAAAATATGCTCAACTTAGAAAAGAAATTGCAGATCCGAAAGGAAGCACAGAAGAAAGTCGCCCTAAAAGTCCAGAAAATGAAGGAAGAGAAAGCACGAAAAGCCAAAGAGGCGAAAAGCCCCAAAAAGATCGTACCGATACCAGCGGTTGACGCCTTCATGGGGGAGGTCGTGAAAGGCATTGAGATGATCCTTGGGACGTTCAGCTTAAGGTCCAATCTGCCTGCGGTTCCTTCCATCATTTACCTGATCCGGGAAATGCCTGATAAAACAATCGTCTCGGAAGGACTCCCGTTCGAATACTTTTATGGCGAGAGTTCCGATCCCTCTGAAGTAATCCACTCGGTCAAGACCTTCTTCCGTAAGATCGCCATGGAAGAACCGATCCTCCTAGCGACGTTGACTGTCTCTCAAGTCGCGATCGGGGAGACGCAAGCAGAGGCATCTGAGAAGGCCGGTAAGGACACGCAGATACTGATCCAAGCAAGGGATTGCCAGGGAAGACAATTCCTCCAATTCCATGAGCTCGCGGAAGAAGGGACAAAACGTGTCCTTAAACCGTTCTCAGTGGACGCATTGAAGAAGTACTCTGGGAAATGGACTGATTCTGCCCATGTAAAAACGTCTGATGTTTTCTCCAATTACGGTTGGGGGGAATACACAGTCGCAAGACTCCTTAAAAACGTAGAAACGAAGTAGCTATGCCACCGCGCAAAACGACAGGGTGCTCTGAATTAGAAGATACAGGGGGCCTCAAGGACAATATCGGATGGGAAGACAACGAGCTCGACCCGTATTTCGAGCATATGGAGCATCTTCCATCGTTTGAACCTGAGTCAGGCGACTCAGACTCCTATGGAGACGAGTAAGGAGGTCTCTATATTGCATGGATATAGGCCATTTACGGGGAATCAATTGTTCATCGTCCCAAAGGGGGATGAAGAACGGATCAAGCTTAAACTTTACTCAGAGGGCTACGTGAAAGTAATCACCGCCTTCGAAAACTGCAGAGAAACATATGATGGCAAAAAGCCCAGTGTGCCCGGGGTCCAACGCGACCTCGGCAGAAAAGATCCGGTTCGCAATAATCTCGGAACTCGACGCTACGTCGCTGTACGAGCAACTAGCAGCGACAACGGAAGACGAGAAACTCAAAAACAACTTTTTGGAGATAGCGGCAGATGAAAAAAAACATGTAGGCCAATTGTCCACTCTCCTTCTTGAACAGGACGAGGAGCAAGTGACCATGTCTAAAGAAGGGCAAGCCGAAGCAGACTCGTTCTAGCTATTAGCAACGGGAACAGGACCGGCCTAAAAAGCCGGTTTTGTTGACTGAAACTAACTATTGACAAAGGCGATAGAAAATGGTACAATTGCCTCCAACGTGGGACATTACAACAGAAGAGGCGCGCAAGACTGTAAATCTTAAACTATAAGGATCAAACGCATATGCAAGACGTTGATATCTTCGACAAGACAAATGAAGTTTCAGCAACATGGGCCAAATTCGTCCAAGTGGGCGACTCTGTGAAAGGAACGTATATCGAGAAGCGTGAACACGTGATCGATCAATACGACAATGAGCAGACAATCTACGTCCTCAAGGACGCGAATGGCCAACGAGTTAACGTGGGGGTAAAGGCAACGAAGACGCCTTTCCACGAAAACATGAAGTACATTAAACTCGGACAGATCATCGGTATCAAGCTTACCGAGATCGTGCAGGGGGCTAAAGGAGAAATTCGTATTCTCAAGATCTTTGCCAATCCGAACTTGAAGGATGAGGAATGGCTGAAGGGCCAAAAGGAAGCCGTTGTCCCAGCAGTTGAGGAAACGGAAAACTTCCCGACGGAAGAGCAACTGAAAGAGGCAGACGATATGCCTTTTGATGAGGCTCCCAAGACCCCTGAAATGGCCGTAGTGGATCGCATCATGGAATACATGAAGCTCCGCTATAGTCTCACTGAGGCCGATGCCATCCGTGACAAGATCGCGGAACTGACAGGGCTCGCATTCATTCCTTCCAACTTCAACACCATCCTCGAGAAAATCCTCAAGGATGTCTAAATAACATTAACAGCGCCTCTTCTACCCACGATATAACTATCAAAAATATGACAAATGACTTGAACATGACATTCAATGGTAAGACTGGTGAATTCACGATCGTTGGCAAGGATCCCTCTTCAATGCTTAAGATCCTCAAGGCGATCCAAGATGAGGGTTCTAAGCCTGAAGTCGAAGCAGTGGCTCCCGCTCCCTACGTCCCAGCTCAAAAGAAAGACAAGCGGCTTAAGAACATCAATCGCGCTTCCCACCTCACAAAGTGGCTTCCTGAAGAGATCCGATCCATCGCGGAGAATGATGAACTCTCTTATCCGGCATTCAAGAGGAAATTCGGACAACAGCATCCTGAGTCGTCCTTCAAAATCGAACGATCCAAGATCCGTGCGGTACTTAAGAAGGGGGACTATAATACAGGCTATTACTACTCGCGAAAGGAACGAATCGCCATCGACCCGTTTATCAGACGGCAGATGGGGAACTCGGTCTTCCGTCCGTTCGCGACGGCCACTTCACCTGAATTGGCCTAAAAGATCAAAAACATGCCCATCGGAATAATTGGAGATATGCACTTCGTTGAAACGCTCCCCTATGCGGAGGCGTTTAACGACGGAAGACAGGGCGAATGGTCACGGATGGAATCCGCCATCCGTGACTATGTGAAAGACTGTACGGATGTGATCTTCCTTGGTGACCAGTTCGACGCGAAGAACAATCCATCCGAAGTCATCACGAAATTCACGAAATTCTTGGAATCCATAGGGGACAAGCCTGAGATACACTTGCTCGCAGGGAATCATGAGAAACGGGCTGACGGGACTTCCGCATTGGATTACCTTCGCTATGTGAAGAACCCCAAATGGCATGTGTACACAGACGTTACGCAAGTGGCTATGGCAAATGGCAAAACGGCAACGTTCTTGCCTTACATGTTTCGACAGGAGTTCTCAGCACGTGATGATGCAGAGCTCACAAAAATGATCCTTGAACTTCCTTGGATGGAGAAAGGGGATTACTTGTTCACGCATCATGCGCTAAGTGGCACATTCTGCGATGGGGGACTCGTGGACCTATTTCACGAGGCGGTCTTGCCTAGGAAGGTGCTGGAAGAGCGTTTTACGCGTGTCATAGCGGGCCATATCCACTCTCCATATGAATATGGGAAGACTGTAATAGCTGGCAGCACCTTCACAGCGTGCGTAGGGGAAGCCAAGAAGTACGTCTGGAAACTGGATGCTGACAATGAGCTGACTAGAATCTCTCTGCCTGTACTCCCTATCAAGAAAGTCATGTGGGACGGTATAGAGGATAAACCAGTGGTAGAGGAGAACTGCATCACAAAGGTTTTCTGTCTTTCTGGATCAGATACACGCTGGGTCCCCGTGGAGAAGGAAGGAGTCATCCGTGAAACGTACTGCACCGAGCAACGTAGAGGGATGCATGAAGCGGAAGATCTTGAATCATTGGACATCCCTAAATTGCTTGCGCTATATGCCAAAGCACAAAAAAAAGAGGTTGGCTTGCTCGTAAAAAGCCTGGATCTATTGTAAGATATTGGCCATACACGATGGATGGTATAAGAACTTACTAGCGAGCCAAAATATGTACATCATAGGCCTAGACCTATCACTGACGGGAACAGGAGTTGTCATTCTCAACCCGGATAAAATAAAGAACGGCAACGCGGAACCAGCGATCGCGCTGTCTAAGTTGATCAAGTCGAGGCCCCAAGGGAAAGGTCCTCAAATTGAAATCAAAAGGATGATGAAGATTGTGGATGAGATCCTTAAATACGTGCAACAGTACGCGAATCTCCATCCACAAGATGGAACTTTCGCTGTCATTGAAGGAATCGCCTTCAGTGCCCGTAACACAAGTTGCCTGGCTCAACTCGCTGGGCTGAACTATCTTGTTCGTGGAACATTGCTGAACGCTGGTATTCCGTTCGTCATCGTTCAACCTTCTACGTTGAAGAAGTTCGTAACCGGAAAGGGGATCGGTCAAAAGGATCTTATGATGCTCGAACTCTTCAAACGGTGGAACATCACATCAGCGGATAACAACGTAGGAGACGCTGCTGGACTTGCCCTGGCAGGTGCAGCACTGACAGGAGACAGGCTTACGGTCCCCAAGTTCCAAAGAGAGGTACTTGAACTGCTGGAATCTCAATACACCAAAAAATTATGAAAGACGTAAACATGGAAGTCATTCGTTGTAAGTGTCCTGACTGCAACAGTCAGCTATACATTGAACTTCAGGCGATCATCCCCGTTGTGGAAAAGATTCACAGCAGCAAGACGCTTGAGCGCATTCGGATGCGCCTATCCGATAAAGTAATGGAGTTAGATTTAGACCCACATGAGAAAGAGGAACTTCTTCTCGCGATCTCAAGCGACCAAGTCCTAGTCGATGAGGAGGCCTTTGACCAAGTCATCGAAGAATACATGAACTCACATGATAAAACTGATCAAAATTAGACTGCTGGACTTCTTGTCCCACCAAGATACCAAGATCGACTTCCCCTCAGGAGGTCGCATCTTGCTGCATGGAAAAAGCGGCTCTGGAAAAAGTTCCATCGTAGAAGCGCTTATCTGGTGCCTTTATGGGAAGGGTCGCGCTGACAACAGGTCTCTTGTGAACAAGGACGCTGAGGAATGCCAGGTTTCAGTCTCCTTTGAAGATGGAGATAAGACCGTCGGTATTACTCGTAGACTTGGCAAAGGGGGCAAACAATCTTTGTCCGTGGAGATCTTCGAGAACGGGGAATATAAGACCCTCACCACATCAGGTATCGCAGAAACCCAGGAATGGATCACTGATAAGTTCCTCAAGTGTTCTTACGCGCTCTTCGTAAACTCCGTTGCCTATCCACAGGAGAACCCTGAGAGCTTCCTGAAGCTCCCAGCTTCCCGTCGGAAAGATCTGCTATTGGAGATGGCGAAGTCCATGGAGATTGATGCATATAGGAAGCTCACGACCGATAAGATCTTCGAATTCGACACGAACAGACAGGAGATGGAGAAAAAGGTCCAATATCTGACTGGTGCGATATCCGCACTCGGACTCAATTCAAAAGATGAGGCGGAAGAGGATGTAAGGTTATTGGAAGAAAAGAAACTCAACCTTTTCGCTTCTACGGAGACTATAGAGGACGAGAAGGAGGACATTGCGATTGCCATATCAGATTTGTCGTCACAGAAGGCGGAGATCGAAGCGAGGTTACTCTCTGAAACCCAACTGGAAGGCGAGATTAAGTCCCTGAAGGGGAGATTGTCCTCAGTAGAGATGTCTCTCCTGACGCATCAACCAAAAGAGACTGGCTCGATAGAAAAGGAGTTACAGGAACTGCGTGTCTCTTTCCAGAACTACGTGGAGGCCAGTCAGGGTTACGCCAAATGGCAGGAAGAGACCTCCAAGAACCCCAAACCGCTCCCTTGGGATGGAGATTCTTCATTGGCGAATCTACGGAAGAACCTGGAGTCATTGAAGACGCAGGAGATCAAGACATGCCCACTTTCTTCTAGCGGTTTCTGCAAAGTGCAGGAAGATGCGATACGGGAAAAGAGGGAATGGATCCAACAGGAGATACAGGGACTTGAGAAACTCTTCGTCTCTTGGAGCGTCCAAATGGGGGATTGGAAACTAGCAAAAGATCGGATCGATTCTGAATTTAAAGGGATGGAATACAAGTCCATCGTCGATTCCTTCGACCAGAACACGACACGGAAGATCCACGATCTTGAGATCGCCCTAGAGAAGGCTCGTGCGTCGGAGAGCGAGAAGACCCGTCTCGAGCAGGAGAAGTTGGAACTCGAAGTTGCGCTTGCTGAGAAGACTGCTAACAGGACAAGGGATTCCACTCTCCTTTCATTCAAGATCAGGGATATCAACGAAAAGCTAGAGAAAAGTACGATAGATCTCCAGTCACTCGACAGGAAACTGCAGTCGAACTCCCTCGCTTCCGCATCCATAGACAGGGAAATAAACCAACTGAACGAGCAGTTGTTCAAGCTCTCCGGCTTTGAGTCATCCCTGACAGAGGCAAAGGCGGACCTCTCAAAGGTCGAGGAGAACCTTGCAGCTCTTGGAGAACTGAAGGAAGCCTTTGGACCGAACGGTATCAAGGCCATCCTCGTTGATCTCCTCATCCCTAAATTGGAAGAGGACATGAACTCGGTCCTCTCCAAGCTCTCTGATTTCCGTATCCAACTCGAAACGCAAAAGAATTCAGTCACTGGCAATGGAGCCATCGAGGGTCTTTTCGTGAACGTGGTGGATCCTCAGGGTCGGAAGATGGATTATGCCTGTTATTCTGGTGGTGAAAAACTCAAGATTTCCGTGGCAGTTGCAGAAGCATTCGCAACCATGCAAAAGTGTGGATTCAGGCTCCTTGATGAACTGTTCATCGGGCTCGACCCGCAATCTGTCTCCGGGTTTGCCGGTGTCTTGGACAGAATCCAGGACCGGTTCTCCCAGATTCTCTGCATCAGCCACTTGAAGGAGATCCAAGACCTCTTCCCGGAAAAGATAGAAATCATAAAAAATAATGCTATAAGCAAGATAAAATATGCCCCAGCCACTCCATAATTTCACAGTCGATTCTCCCGTAAACGTCGAGAGCGAGCCTTACTTGAAGGAATTCGCTGACTTCATGGAAGAATACGGCAACACGGAGAAGTCTGCCGACGATGTTGGCGTGACTCTCACCAGGTTCGCGCAATACTACGCCATGTACAGCCTCAAATTGACGGCTGCGACGCGGCGCATGTCATTGAAAGCCCAAGCGATCTCAACGTCATACGATGACAATGGGAAGCCGATCACTGCCGCAAAAGCGCAGTTCCTCTGCGATGCGACTGATGAGGCGTTGCTCGTGAACCTGGTGAAGACCCACGTGAACAACGTAGAAGGCTTCCTCTCCGCCCTTCGCGCTTTGCAGAAGGGACTTATGAACGAATATAACCACATGGCCAACACCTAATATGACAGACGCTTACGCTAAAAAGATCGCGACACGTATCACAGAAGTACTGAACGAAGAGTTTGGAGGGTCGAATTTTTACTTCAAGGACAATATCCTCGGCCCCATGAGTAAGAAGTCCACGGACATCGTGAGAGAGGCCGCTAAAACTTGTAAAAAGGGAGGCCTCTGGATCTCCCTCTCGACTCTTCCTCCGCCAAGCAAGAAAACTCCACCCGATCCTAAATCTCAGCACGTCGTACTCCACTCAGTCTAGAATCATATGAACGAGAAACTCGTAGTCATGGGCGAAGAAGCCCTGCGTCAGGTCCGTGAAGGCGTGAACGAATTGGCCGATGCCGTCGGATGCACGCTTGGACCGAAAGGACGGAACATGGTCCTTGATCGTAAGTTTGGATCTCCCATCATCACGAAAGATGGTGTCACCGTCGCACAGGAGATCACATTCAAAAATAGATTCAAGAACATGGGTGCTGCCATCATCAAACAGGCGGCTGAAAAAACAGGAGATGCTGCAGGAGACGCAACGACGACTTCAGTCGTTCTTGCCCAATCCATGGTCAATGAGGGTGCCAAGGCAATCGCTTTTGGAGCATCTCCTCTCGCGCTTAAACGCGGAATGGATGCCGCTTCAGCCCAAGCTATTAAGTACATCAAAGAGAATGTGATGGTTCCCATGGTTGATAGCGACCTAGAGAAGATTGCCACTATCTCCGCGAACGATGCGTCTCTTGGAAAAGAGATAGCCACGACAATCAAAAATCTAGGAAAGGAATCAGTTATTTTGGTTGAAGATGGCCATGGTTTTGGGATTGAGACTGAGGTTGTTGATGGAATGAAGATCGCGAAGGGGTTCATCTCCCCTTACATGGTGACCGATCCTGAGCGCATGACGGTTGAATTCCAGGAACCTGCCATCCTCGTGACGACAGAGAAGATTGTTTCCAATTCCGAAATCATCCCTGCCCTCGAAGCTTTGATGAAATCAGGGAAACGAGAACTCCTCATCATTTGTGAGGATATGGAAGGAGAGGCGATGGCCACCCTGCTCGCGAACAAGGCACGTGGCGTGTTCAAAGGTGCTGCAATCAAAGCTCCTTCATTCGGTGACCGTAAGAAGGACACAATGACGGATATCGCCATTATGGTTGGTGCCACGCTCATCTCTAAAGAGACAGGCCATGGACTCGACAAGGTGACAGGAGAGGACTTTGGAACTGCTGGTAAGGTCGTCGTCTCAAAAGAACAGACAATCGTTGCAAAGGGCGTTTGTTCTGAAGAAGTCCGAAAGCAACGCATCGAAGGTATCAAGAAGGCCATGGAGACAGCGGCCTCCAAGTTCGACAAAGAGAACCTTCGTGAGCGTCTCGCGAACCTTGCTGGCGGTATCGGTGTCATCAAAGTCGGAGCCGCGACCGAAGCGGAAATGAAGGAGAAGAAGCACCGCGTGGAGGACGCTGTCGCAGCCTGCAAAGCTGCGCTTGAAAGCGGGATTGTGATCGGTGGAGGTCTGGCACTTGCCAAAGCAGGGAATGAACTGGGTTGGGGACCTCATGATGTTGATGAAATGAAGGGCATGGAAGTAGTCAAAAATGCGCTCTCTGCTCCATTCAAAAAGATCGTCACCAATGCTGGTGAAGACGGTCCGTCAGCCTTGAAATACGTCTTTCAGAAGGATCTTGAGCCCGTCGTGAAAAATATTGGCTTCAATGCAAAGACAAGCCTATATTGTGACATGATAGAAGAGGGCATCATCGACCCCGCCAAAGCGGTCATCTCAGCCTTGACAAATGCCACGTCCGCTGCTACAATGGTGCTCACTGCTGGAGGGACCGTGATCGATGACGAAGAAGACAAACCTAAGATCCTAGTATGACAAACATCATCCCACGTGGATCAAACGTCCTGCTCCGAAAAGAGACTTCTGATGTGGCAGCAAGCGGGATCGTGGTCTCTGGAGACACGGATCGCCTCGCCCGAGCTATCGTAGTGGACAAGGGACCTGGCGCTTATCTCTCCGGGACCGTTGATTCCCAAATACGCGAGAAGAACATGGAAGATGTTCTAATCGGTGACACGGTGCTCGTAGACAGATATTGCTTCGGCCAAGGAGAAGCAATCAAGGATGGAGATGAGGAATATTACCTGGTGAACATCTCAAGCATCCAAGCGACCATTCGCAAATAAAGATTGAAATTCTACTTCCCCTATCGTTACGCCCCGTCTTACTGGTTCCGTAAGGGATCGGGACGCCCGTGAAGGGCGACGGGAGAACGACGGGGAGGTAAACCAAAAAGCTGTCAGTGGCTTGCGTGCCTGCTGACGGCTTTTCTGTTTTAGGTTGACCTCTTAAACTTCTCGGGCACCTCCGCATCACCCGGCATATCAAATTCTTCACCGTCGATTCGGATCTTGCCTTGGAATTCCGGAAGGGCAATCTTCACACCCTTAGGGTACTCATTGAGTATCTCTATCTTGTGCCCCTCTTTCAGTAGACGATCGAAGTCCCGATCGGTCGTCAGCTCCCCTACGCCCACAGACTCCCAAACCTTGCCTGAGGGTACGGACTCAACCGGGCTCTCGGCTGGTTTACCCGTCGCCTTCTTCACCGTGGTCGCCAGCGTTGCGTAGCGCTTGGGGACGTTTGTCTCTGAAGTAGGGCTCGCATTCCTCTTCCCCCGTACCGCCGTATCACGGAACGAGTTTTTGTACTTGTCGATCGTACCCGGAGATGGCTGGATGAACACTACATTGGGTATGCCCCCTAGGATCTCATTGCGAATGGGCCCAAGGACCGTAGGATCCCCGTCCCCATGCCCGAGCCCCATGCCAAGTGGTACATTAAACCGCTTGTCTGGGTTCGCCCTCGCGAAAGCCGCTAATTTCTCCAGCTCGCTTTTGAAGAGGTCCACGTTCCCGCCAGTCGTCGCTTCGCTCCATGCCTGTCCTTTGTAGACAGCTGTTTCCGGAGCTCTTCCTTTCACGGCTATAGTGATCACGTCATTTTCTGGCCTGTGGTCGAAGTCAAAGTTCTTCTTCCTCGTAATCAAACCCTTTTCGGCTGCCTGTTGAGCCAAACCGGCCCCATGGATCCCTCCAAGATTCGTGGTGATTATCTTATACCCAGGCTGCTCCCAAAGGTCACCAGTCACCATCTTATTGGTCGCAGGTATATCTCTGGACTGATTCCCACCCTCCTGGAGCCCAGATTTGGCCATTACAGCGGGTTTTGGTGCCTCTGTGGGACTTTGTACTGCCTTATATGTGCCACTCGTCCTAGGGGCTTGTGGAGCCCCAGGGCCACGCTTGATCCCGACTGTCTGCGCAGCCTTCGGTGGAGGGGATGCCCGATACTTGAACGTCATGTCCTCAGGGACATTCTGGAACATGAAATCACGGTCAATGTTCTGTTCAGTCGGTCCGATCACCGCTGTTGGAACGAACTCAGGGGGCAGACCAAGCTTCGCCCGTGCCCCTGCGATCACATCCAGAGGCAATTTGCCCTCGTTCTCGAAGTCCAATCCCTTTGGGATCACATGGGCCGAGTCGCCCTTGTACCCATACGTCGGATCAAAGACCACTGAACCTGGTTCATACGCCTCTTGGCCCTTGTAGTATGTCTTCGCGATTGCAGGAGATGAATGTAGGATCTCTCGGATCGGACGAGCGTCTCCGATACCAGAATCGTAGAACCTGAAGTCAGTTAAGCCATTTACCCTGTCCATTGATGTTGTATTCCAGTCGAAATAGCTGCTCGAGCCTGCGAGGAAGGCGGATTGAAAGATATCATTGGAGTCCATGCCCTTCTTGGACTTTTCCCAAGCGGAAACCATGTCCTTGAAGTTTTGGCTCATCTTCTCAGAGACGGCATCCTTCATCTTCTCCCTTTCACTGTAACCTAGTTTCTTATTGGCATTGATTTCCTGGAGTTCCTGTTTAAGATCGACAGAGATCGTCTTGAACTTAGAGAACTCCCGGACCCAATCCTGGACCTTAGGGGACATCTCAATGGAGCCAGCAAGCCCACCGAACTCCTTCCTGACAGCATCTCGACCAGCGAACCCAATGCGCCAGTTGTTCACCTTATCTCCCGCGTAGGGGAGCGCGTCTTCCTTTATGACTGCGTCAGAGAGCGCTTTCGTGACCTCCATGGGGATGGGGACGTTGCCACCTGCTGTTTTGATCCTATCCACAAGATCAGCAAATGCTGGCATATCCTTACGGAGTTCATACCTCTGAGGCATCTGGTAAGCATCATTGGACAACTGGAATGAGTAACCAAGTTTATTCACAAAGTCCGCAACAGCTTTTCTGCCGATAGGGTCCTTCACGTTCGTCATCATTCGAAGGAGCGTGTCCGAGTAACCGCTTGAATCGAAACCGGTCTCCGGGCTCAATAGGCCCTCGGCAATTAGGAAATCGGAAAGGTTCCTTTTCTTGGCGGAGTCAGTGTTAAAGTTCGATTGTTCGTTTCCGGTCTGGATGAACTGGGCCTCATTCGCTTTTGGCTCAGCATACCGTTGGCCAAGTTCCGTTCTGAGGGCTTTGTTGACTGGGAACTCGGTTATCCCTTCATAGATCAACTGGTCCTTACCATCCACGGGGAGTGCGACCTTATATTTGACCTTACCTGCAGCGTCCTTTCCCTCAGCATCCTTCGCGCCTTTAAGCAGCACCTCGGCCTTGAACTTGAAGTCATTCTGCGTGAATAGATGGAGCGCTCGCAGATTTGCCGCATTTTTCGCGACACCGTCACCGCCCATAGTTGAGTTGGCGGACGTTTCCATCATGTTCTGGAAGGTCGCTGGCTTTGATGGATAATCATTCATCATGGGCAAGACGCCAATACCGAACTGGTTCATGCGGTTCACGAGCGTATCCTGCAGCTCAAATGGGAGACCGGAGTCACCCTCGATGTTCCTATTGGCGATCTTCTGCAGGGAAATATGATCACCATCAAAGTCACCGACAAGCAGACCTCTGGAAACCATGGGGTGTACGAAGGCGAGATTGTCACCGAGCTTCTTGTGTGCCACCTCTTCACCAATTAGCACCTTCAGGGGGACGATGGCCGAAGGATCCGCAATCGGGAAACGGGAACCGGAGACATAACCAGCGTATTTGATGCCTGTCTCAGGATCCACGAAGCCCGGGTAACCCTTGCCGAAGATGGCTTCTGCCTGTCTGCGTCCAAGAACAATCTCATCGGTCTTGATGTTCCTCCATTGTTTCGTGACTGGATCCTTTATCTGGGAGGCTGGCTTCAGGTAAGCATTATCACCCTGGATGAACTTGCCTGTGAGATACCAGTCGCGCATGAGCGAATCTGTTGATTTCGTCAGTTCACGACGGAGGGAGTTCCAGGAGGCTCCTGACTTCAAGGCATTCTCCAATTCACCCCACGCGACGGATTCCGGTGAGAAACCGAACTCAGGGACCTTTTCCTTCCATCTAGCTGTAAACTCAGCGAGATCAGCTTTTGACGCCTGGGATTCATTGAAGTCGGCCCAAAAGCTCTTAAGCAGTTCCAGCTGTGGCTTGTAGAGCTTGTTCATCATCGGATCATGCAGGGCATCCGAGAATGAGAACTTGGACGTGTATTGATGGGAGACTGTTCCTGACGGATTGTGAGGATAGGAATACTCAAACGACCAGGCCTGTGGATCGGACATGAAGCCGCCCATTGAACGCCCGTCACCAAGGACAGAGGGATGTTCAGTACCCTCTTTCAACTCATCACTTGTGATGATGACATCACCCTCTCCCAGTTTGAATTCACCAGACGCAGGGTCATAGTTCACGTTAGCAAGCGCCGTAGGGTCTTTCTTGAGTTCCTCGCGGATCATGTCTTCAATCACTTGGCGCTCCTTGCCATCGAACGTCCCAAATCGCGCTTTCAAACGCATTGCGATCCCATCCACGTTCTCGTTCAACCGTGGCTGGATGGAAGAGTGCATCCCATAGAACCCATTTGCATTCAAAATTTCTCCCATCGTCTTACCATAGATCTTCCCATGGCCATCCCAGATGGATGAGTTGAGGAATTGCTCCATGGCACCATTGAAGTTCTCAAGAGTGTACTTACCCGAAGCAATCAGACGCTTTTTAGTCGCATCAGAGAACATCTGAACCTCTTCAGGCGTCAGTGCATCCCGCATCGTAAGCTTGAACCTGGCAGGATCAAGAACAATGACTCTGTACTTACCCTTTTCCCCATTTACCTCTGGCATCGTATGAGCATTCGGAAGATAGTCCGTATTCCAGATAGGAGTCCGCTTCACGATCTTGTCCGCAGCACGTCCTGGATCGTAACCGAGGCCATCAACGAGAAGGATCCGAAGGGTCTTATTATATGCTATCTCAGATTCTTCACTGAAGGGGGAGAGTCCCGCGCTTTCGAGGTCTTTCGACGCCTGGGTCCTTTTTTCGGCATGAAAATTATAAAAATCTTCATACCTTCCCTCTGTAGGATCTTTCGCCATCCACTCGGGACGGTGCATTTCTTCGTCCGTCTTTGGACGCAAGAACATGAAGTCGTCTTTTTCTGTAGAATACCTCTTAGGGTTCGAGTTGAACTTTTCTACAGCCCTCCGTATCGCCTCGGGATTCATCCTTGCGGAGACCCAATCGTTTTCCGAATTACCTGAAGTAGCAAATGGCAAATACCCTTCGTTCATCACGGCGTGATAAAGGTGACGAGTGGGAATCGAAAACTTGCCATCAACTTCATCTTTCTTGATGTACGCGAAATCGAATCTCTGGTCCCCCTGCAGCTTGAGATCGTCCGATACGCGATCCGCCCCCTCCTTCAAGTTGGACTTCGACGAAGGTGCCATGAACTCGGATTTCGATACATAGTACGTCGGTTCACCGACCTCCTTACCGAATACTTTGATCGTGAACTTCCGCTCCGGTTCCCCAAGATTGGAGAACTTGTTGTGCATCATGCGCATCAACTGGACATCGGGGTCCTTGAACCCCGGATTGTTCATGTCGACGCCTTCGAATGGGTCATCAAACCCTTCCTTGATGAACTCGTGCCGATACCACTGGATGAACTTGTCCTGTGCTTCAACTGGCGTCTTGGAATCAGCCGAAAAGGACTTGGCGGCATTCGCCATGTTCTCCCGCGTCATTCGATCCGCAATCCTCGCTCCGCGTTCGGCCAAAGAAGGACGCCCATCTTCACTCGGAGAATTCACATCCTCACCAGCCATCGACTTGTTGAAAAGCGTGTCATTGATGAACTTCTTCGCCCGTTCCTGCCGTTGGGCAGAATCGAACTTGGCCGTATCTTTCCCGTATTCCTCCGTATAGCGAACATCTCCCTTAGGAGCCGTTGGGACGAGATCCTCAGGGTTCTCGACGACCTGGTCATGTTTCACGCCAACAACGACATCAACAGGGCGTTCGACCACTTCAACTGGTTCTTTCGCAGACAGGAAGTCCGTCGGCATCGGATTGGTGACAGGGGTCTCAATTGTTTCCGGGTTAAGGACATCGGGAGCCTCTGGCGTTTCGCCTTTCGCGATCGCGAGTTCTTGTTTGAACTTAGCCTCCCCATCCTTTATAGCAGCCTGGATCTTTGCCTTCTTCGCCATTGCTTCCACGTTATTACCAAGGATGGGCTGTTCCATGATCGCCTTGATCGCTGGATTATTGCCCTCCGGACCATTCACGAACCGGCTGATTGCCGTCAGTTCATCACCTGTTTCTACGTTCTCCGTGTGCTGTTCAACGAACTTAAGCCAATCAGAGACGGTCACCGTGGTCTTGGATTTAAGCAGCCTGTTCCACTCTTCCTTTGATGCCAAGACACCGTATTTTGCGGAGGCCTCCTCCATGATTGATAAACGATCCGGTCTCAAGCCAGAAGGGTCACCGAGGACCTTTGCCGCATCTTCCGCATAAGCCTGTAACAGGCTCGCTGCCATCTTGTGTTCAACCTGAGGATAATCCTCCGGTCGGATGACATTCTTGATCGTCTTTGCAGCATCTCCCATGGGAAGACCAGTTTCTCGAATAGTGGCGACAGCCGCCTTCATCTCTTCCGGGGTGGTCACTGACTTCAATGCCGTTTCAACATCTTTTGCTGTGGCGACAGGTTGAACTTGTTCCGTGGCTTTGGGGAACAAACGATCGGCATCAGCTATATGGTCGCTGGTAAGCCTAAATTTGATCCAAGGGCGTGTTTCCGGGTTAGAAGGCAAGCCATCTGGATAAATCTCAACAGGAATGACACGAAATCCCTTTTCACGCATGAAAGGCGCGACAGCGTCTTTGTCGACGTTGAGCACATCCAATCTTCCCATTGACTTGAGGTTCTCAATCTCACCAGGAACGTTGTTCAAGGCGTATTGGCCTTCCGTGTTTCTAGCTTCGCTTGGAACGTAACCTGAATGGACTGGAATCAGTTCACCATTAGGACCCGTTTTGAACGTGATAAGCCGAACTACATTCTCCGGGTGAAGATCGATCCTCGTCTGATCGCCATTCTCCATTCGAATGGCCTTATTCATGTTCGAATAAACTGCACTTCCCTCGTCCAGATAAAGAAGACCCTTATTGGCAACGGCACCTGGCGTGTTTGCCAGTCTAACCATCGTCGAGAGGTCTCTAGCTGTCGTCGGAGCCAATTCCGGTGAAACTCCGGTCGTCATCCCGACTCCAGACGGATCTTCAGGAGCCCAACGTTTGTATTCCATCTGCACACCGTCCTTCGGCATCGTGGACGGGGTGAACATATAATCCTTAAGACCATTAATAGCGATCATGTCTGCCGGATCCATCTGCTGCGAGGAGTAAATGAGCTTATTCTTATACGTATCGCTCATCTCACCAAGATACTTCTTGGCGATTTCATCCAACTCAGGATTGTTACCAGCGGACCCCTTACCTGCAGCTTCAAAAATATCCAAAGCCATGTTCAAACGAGTCTTCTCATAATCCAAGTCCTCCTGAGACCACATAGGAACCTTCGTCCCATCTGGAGATTCAAGAGTTGTTGTCTTGGCCATTTGCTCCAGCGCCCTCTCTCCATCAACACGCATCTGTTGAATGCGTTCCGGTGCCGTTTGACTGGATTTCAATTGGAATTTGTCCGCTTTGAATGTAGATGGGTCCTTCGACGTATGCAACGTAAACTCATTCTCACCGAAGTATCGTGCAAGCCATTGGTTAGCACCGTACATGAGCCCTTTATCATTGCCAGCGTAGAACCTGTTCAAGAAATCCTCCTTATTCTGCCCAGTCGCTGATCCAGAACTGCCCATGTAGTGCATGAACATCATGGCAGTCGCATTTTCCAGGGAAGATTTTACGTCGAACTTGCCTTCCGCGTAACCCAGAAGCGAGGAAAGCATCATGGCCTTTGCTCCAACCTTGGTATAACCCTTCAGGGTATAGGGATCACGGCCCAGGAATGTACCATAGGCAACGTCCTTGGCGAATTGCCCTGCGACCTGCCAACCGCCAATATTGCCCTGTACCAAATCGGGGAATTCAGAAATAAATGAACCTGTGCCCATGAGTCCGATGGCCCTTCCGATATTGTTGAATTTCTGGATCTTCGCGAGCCGCTGAACCTCCTCTGGAACGAATTCTTTCGCGACGCCTCCCGTCTTCGTGAACCAGGATGGAAGAAGTTGCCAGATGGACTTCTTGGGGCCAATCGCTTCTGCATCTGCGACAACGGCCTTCGCTGCCTCTTCTGTATTTTTAAAAGTCTCGATTGCTTTTGTCCCAGTCCCGACCTTGCCAATCCAACGTGCAAGGAAGCCCGGATTCATCGCTTCTACCTGTCTCGCTGTATCTCCCATTTTCTTGATCGCCGGGAGATTGAAGACTTCAGGCACAAGTGGGGTCACCGGACCAATTGTCTTCACCGCCTCCAAGCCCGTGGCTGCCGCCTTAGAGGCCTCCAGAGCCGTTTTAAGTTTCATCGTCTCAGGAAGTGCCTTTAACCCCTTCAAGAGCGAAAGACCCCCCGAAAGCGCCTCGAAGCCAGCGAATGAACCAAAGATATTGCCAGCGAAGTCCCCTAACCCTTCTCCAAACTTCATGTCACGCTCCGCAGCATCCGCGACCTCAGGCATCTTCGAATAGTCCAACCAGACTCCCTTGATACCCTTATATGAATCATCCGTAGGAGCGAAATGGAACCCCTTATAATCACCAAAGGCCGCGAGAAGATCATTCGCCTTGTCACCCGCCCAACTGAGGGCCTTCGGTCCAAGTCCAAAGGTCCCCGCATCGAATATCCCCTTAGCCGTGTCCTTGATGAACCCGTAGGTCATCGGAGGAAGCGGAAGATAGGTCTTCGCCATCTTGTCCGTCGCTTCTGGCAAGTTCTCTAATGTTGCCTTCGCCATTTCATAGGCCGTCGGGGTCGCGCCTGCCATTGAAGCGAGCTTCGTCGTCGGATTGTAGTCATAACCCCACTGGTGCCATGTATCCAAGGCTTTCTGGAGCGAGATTTGCCCAGTCTCAGCGCCTGTCGAGTAAGGTTGTGGGATACCAATGTCCGATTTGTCCCTCCAAGAAGAAGCCCTGCGATATTCATCGAGGGAGAGCAAACCATTCTTCCATAGGGTGAATGGGACGGCCTGGATCTTCGTTTTCTTGAGATGCTGTGGACCTGTGAGGATTTCCTTGTTCTGCAAAACATCCAAAGATCCAGCGTTCAACTGGTCGATGTGGTCAATCTGGTAGAACTTATTCGGGAGGCCCGAGAGGATTACCGCATTCTCCTCAGGAGTGTAGTTCGTACGTGCAGAATGGATGACGGTGTTTGGCTGATCTGGATCTTCAACGTAATAACCACCGGATTGGGGGTTATGGATGACACGTGCATTAGGTCCTGGTTTCTCTCGATCGAAATTAAGCCCTAGATCAGGATACTTCCTCATGAAGTCCGTCAGAGGCATGGAACCTCCCTCGAATAGCGGAGTTGAAAGGACTGGTTTATCCGTAGGGACGCTTTTAACCATCATTTCACCAGCGGAACCGAAAGAAGGGCCAGTCGCTGCTTGTGTCGGTTGCGCCGTTTCCCAAGGTTGCAGGGAAGAAGTATTTATCTGAGGCAATTGGTTTCCCATCGCGGGGATTGATGCCGTCCCCACCTGTTGCCCTTGGTTCACAGCGGAAAGAATGGACTTGATCTTCGGATTGTTCATGAGGTTACTCACGTTCAATCCTCCCAAAGTCCCGCCCGTGTCGTACGTCGTATTTTGCGGTAGGTTCGGCATATGGTTTATTTAAATTTGAACAACACGTTTGAATCCGCATTCTTGATCGCATTCATCCAGGCATCCGGTGCGATATCTCCAACGTCAGTTGGGGAGAAATCGGAGAATGAGGGCCAAGAAGAGCCTCCCTGACTCGCGACATAGACAGAATCCCAAACAGCATCAGCCACGAGAGGATCAATTTTGGCAGATTTGATCCAGTCAGACTTGGCTTTGGGGTCTCCAAAATTAACTCCCTTTGAGTTCAAGCCGCCTTGTGCTTTCGGGAACAGGAGCTTCACGGCATTTGAGACCGCTGCCACATTTTGAGGGGAAGAACTGATCATGTTCTTAATCATGTCTTTCTCTGTCATGATTGTTGAATTGACCAACTTGTCTACGTAGATCTTCAAGTCTTTGGTGGAATCAGTACCTCCGTACATTCCAACACTCTTCAGCTTATACACGAGATTCGCCAATTGAGAATTCGCCTCCTTTGAACTGGAGAAGACGAATGGCATGAGGTTGGTGGGAGTTTTACCAGTCGATGTCGCCTCTGCGAGAGACTTCTTATTGGGAGCAGAAAGCAATGTAGCTGGGAGCAGCTTTTCGTAAGCTTGAAGGACAGCACGAGGGTCAGAAGATCCGGAACGATCTACAATTTGCCCATAAATATCATATGCACTGGGGGAAAGCGCTGTCGCATCTCCGGGCATGACGATGTCCTTCATGATCTTATCCCGCTGCGTGGCGAGAGAGTCTTCAGTGACCGTATAACCAAGTTGCGATGAGAGATCCTGGAGCTTTTTCTGCGTCTCAAGGGCTTTAACAGCCGCCTCCGCTTGTGAAGTCTGTGTCCCGGCAGCTCCATTCACTGAGTCCCACGCTTCACCAAACATGTTCCACCACTGTGTATAACCTTGTTCCTCCTTGGAAGTTATGTCCTTGCTATATGCATCCAGTTTCGCGGAAGCATCGTTATACATGAGCGTATTCGTAGACAGGTCCTTGTTATAGGTGTCCAAAGCGGTGTTGATGTAGTCCATGTACCGCTGATTCGTACGCGCTTGAGCTCCAAGGAGATAGTTCCGGTAGTTGGTGACCATACTCGCCATACTAGGATCCGCCATATTGATCCCATACGCTGTCTTACTATCCAGATCGTCCAATAAACCATTGATATTCTTCAGGTATTGGTCCTTTTGGCGTATGTATTCACCGGAATCTTGTTTGAGATACGTCCCATCTTGCAGCATCTGAAGCTGTTTCGTCTTCAACGCGTCCACCTGCAACTCGTCATTCTTCGCCTGAATGAGTTGGTCCGTATGTCCTACGAGGTCAGCTCCAAAAGGCCTCATCCAATCAGGGAGATTGCCAAAATATTGGGCATACTTCGCCTGTACCTCCGGTGATCCAAGCTTCGCCATAGCCGCCATGATGTATTCGGTCTTTGTCATGTTGGCATTTGCTGCCTGAGCCGGATCCAAAAGTCCTTTAACTGAGAAATAGTCAGGGAGGGAACCGGGAACAGGGCCTGTGGCTCCTGGAGTCCCAGGTTGAGAGACATCTGGAGCCTGCTGACCTGGAAGCGAATTTCCATTCTGATCTACGTTGCCCTGTGCACCAGTTACACCTGCACCAGTTACACCTGCACCAGCTGCACCTGCACCAGTTGCACCTGTGCCGGTCGCACCAACCCCTGGCAAAGCGCCAGTAGCTCCTGTGGCACCTGTAGCCCCTAACTTAGGCAAACCTCCAGGTGGGATATAACCGGAATTTTGAGAATTAACTCCAGGAGTCATGGGTGCATAGGGCCCAATACCCATTTGAGGCATAGCCTGCAGAGTTCCTAGAGCGCTTGGATCATTGCTACTACCCCTCTGTAGAACTGAGATTTGCGGAAACTGGGGTGAAACGGGAACTTGTTTTACAGTTGGATGACGCGCTGCCTCAAGTGCCTTTAGTTGCTTTTGGATCGGCGCAATATCAAACATGTAACCTGGCGTAGAGGAGGGAGAACCTACCATCTCATTTGGCATCACGGAGCCTTGAAGGGGGGAAGTTGGCGAAGAGGCCAGTCCACCCGTCTGAATACCCGAACTCCCTGGAGTCATGAACTGAGAAGACCCCGGTGCATTGAATAAAGCGTCAGCTGCACGTTGGTTCACGAGTTCTTGGACACCTCTATTAATATCTTCAACCGTAAAACCAGCCAATGCAGGAGGAAGTGAAGGTTGAGCAATCGATACCGTTGGAGATGTCGTGTTGATTATACTAAATGGAGCAAAGTCTCCCGGACCCCCCATCCCGTCATTCTTCCTGGTAGCGGGAATCGGAAAGTTCGTAACAGGATTATATGGCTGCACGTCCACGATCCTCATGTTCATCGGAGGATTTCCCGTATCAGAACCACCGCCTCCCATCCCATCTGGGTGGACCTTCACCAGCGAAGAGAACATGGCCTTCGCCTGTTCCCTCTTTAGGGAACCGACAGGAGCAGACAGAGCGTCTTGCATCTGTTTTGCGGTCTTCGGGTTCCCGAACAGGAACTTGAGAGCTGAGTGTTTTGGATTTGCCATATTAGGAGCCGTAGTACGAATGAGGATTCACGTATTTGTTGTATGCGTTCGTGATACGGTAATCCAGATGAGGACCTGTACCTATACCAGAGGCCGAATAAGTACTTCCGGTGCTTCCGATCGCAGCAAATTGTTGTCCAGGATTAACTGTATCCCCAATTTTCACCCATTCCTGGCTCAGGTGGCTAAAGCGATGTTTGTTGCCTTGAGCATCAGTTACCACGACGTAATTGCCAAAGGAATGAGGTTCCCCATGCACGTGACCCGTCTGCGCTTCAGTTACGGTTCCTTGGATAGGAGATTGGACTGGGGTTCCTTCAGGGGCACCTATATCAATCCCCGGATGGAACTGTTCCAGTTTGGTCTGGCCTCCGTAATCAACGGTCTCAGTGCCCATACCAGAAACCCACTTTGCGAGGTTGGGATAAGCCGCATTAGGGTCATAGCCACGACTTTGCATTTGAGCCTGCTGTCGCGGAGTTTGCTGCCTTTGAGGAGCCCTTTGGGGGTTCGAAGCCATGAGCGCCCCGTAATTGGACATGAGCGCCTGGTCCATGTTCCCCTGTTGTTGGAAATCTGGCATAGGTAAAAAGATTTTAGTTTACGTGCTCCAACCCGTCTGTGACTTCCAGTAGGAATCGTAGTCGCTCTGCATGACCTTCTGGCTCTGGTTCTTATCTCCCTTATAGTAAATCGTGACGTAATCCGTGGGCTTCGGACCCGTAGCAGCCGGAGGCGTCACGGTTCCCGTCCCAAGCTTCGCTGCAGCGTCAGAGGCCGCTTTATTGCCTCCTGAAGCACCTGTAGAGGCTGGGGGTGTCGTAGCTGTTGCAGCAGGAAGCGTTACAGACGGTGTTGTAGGTGCAGTTGGCTTCGTCCTGGACCAACCCTGGCTCTCAGCATAAGAAGCACCATTAGAAGGGATTGTGAGGGTCTCCGTGCCCTTATAGAGCGTCACAGAGTCCGAAGAGTAACCGGTAGACCCTGAACCGCTAGAAGAGAACGTGGAGGATCCAGAAGTGGCTGCTGGCTGTCCAAAGTATTTCGGATCTCCGAGGGTGGCTGAAGTATAGTTCCCATAGGCATCCTTCTCTTTCTGGACCAGCTGTCCTTCGTAGGCCGTCTGTTGAGCTGAAGATTTTGCCTGGTTATTCGTAATTTGATTTGTGATCAGTTTAGAATACAGCGTGCTCCTGTAATTACCGTTCTCGTCGAAAATCGCATTATGAATATCCTGCGCTGACTGTGCGATCTTCCAATCAGGGGCGCTTGGATTGTCTTTCTTTAGCTTGTCGATCAAGGTCTGCATACTGAATTCGGCAGCGACTGAATCATCTGGCACCAATCCCCATTTCACCGCACGCCACTCGGACTTCGGTAGACCCTTAGCCTGATCTTCAGTAATGAGCTTCTGTATATCGGCTGGAGACGCGTAATTGACGTATTGACTAGCGTCAGCCTTTTCAGCGTCAGAAAGTTTAGAGGTCCGCGTAAGGGCGTTCTTAGAACGCACCTGAGCAAGGTATCCATCGATCTGTTCCTGGCCAATGCCGCTACCGAGGAGGTCCCCCTGTTGACCGGTAAGCGTCTGTATTTGGTTCCAAGCATTTACCGCATTGTCAGAAAGGGTGACACCATACTTTTGTTGGATGTCCTTCTTCAAGTTCTGATAGTTATAATCAGCGATCGCCTTATCACGATCATTTGTTGCGGAAAGTTGCTGGTTCAAGATATCAAAATAGTTCTCCGAAATTGCGTCCATGCCAGCCTTAAAACTAGGATCAGTCAGCATGTTCGCCGGTTTTACGAGGTCTTGGAATGCTGCATTAGGAATCTGCGCAAGAGTCTTTTGGATCGTCTGACTATCGAAAGCACCGAGGGAAGTGGGGACCGTGAGCGATGGGTTCGATGTCGCTGCTAGGTATTCCTTACTCTGTGCGTAAACGTTCTTTTCCTGTTTCGTGGAGATGACAGGAACGTTCTCAAGCGCTGTATTCCCCTGTGAGACGAGATATTCCCTCTTCACCTCGCGCATGATGTCTTGAGGGTTATATCCGCCATAGGCGATCGCATTCACGAGGACAGCAGCCTTGGCAGCGTTGGCCATGATGCCATCGAGAAAGGACTTGGGGATGTTAAAGCCGCCTTTAGGACCATTCAGGCCTATTTCATTGAAAATAGAGGTAAGAAACTGGACTCCCTGGAACGCTAAATCCGCATTATCAGGTTTCCCATAGTGATTCTGAACTTCAGCTGGATTGAGGTTCGGTTGGAGCTTGGTTCCATCGTCCTTTATACCAGCGTCTATTCCTAGGAGCGTATAACCACCCAAGGGGCTTCCTGACTGGAGAGAATCAACACCGACGGTATGGATCTTGCCCCAGTAAGACTGGTCTCCCTTGTAATATGCATTAAATGCCGCTTCTGAGAGGAAGGGGCGGATCCCTTTCGTAGTGGGATCAACCTCCCACACGGTTGCCTGATCACCTGGCGCTGAACCATTCGGATCGGATGTGAATTTGACCAAGAATGGTTCCGTACCAGTTCCCCAATTGCCTGAAAGGACAGGAGCTACGATAGGAGCAGATACATTTGAAGATTGTTGCTGAACAACGGGAGGACTCGGCTTCTGAACAACGGGAGCACTTGGCTGCTGGGTGACTGGAGCACTTGGCTGCTGGACGCTAGAAACGCCTGATTGCTGGGTACCTGAGCCAGGAGGAGATGTGCTCCAACCATTGGCTGTCCGTTCAGCTACCTGACTTGGAGCGAAGAAACTGGATGATCCGTCCTTAAAATACATTTTAACTGGAGTGCCACCGTAGTCTTGAGTAGGCGCAGAAGTTCCCTGTGTATTGGTCACGGGCGTCCATCCCGCTCCCGTCCATGTCGATAGGTTAGCCGAGTCTATCGACATGACCGTCCCCCCTTTTTGTACTTGGATAGTCGCCATAGGTTAGATAAGAATACCTGTAAAAAATCTGATTACGTAATTTCCAGCAGTGCCTTTGCCACCGGCTTTTCCGCTCGAACCTCCTGTAACACCACCTGCTCCACCTGCACCTCCGTCGTACCAGATAGTAGGTGAATTAGCGATAACGTTGCCCGAGTAAAAAATACCTAGAAAGCCACCTCCACCACCCGCTCCTCCTCCACCCCCATTGGGATTAGAAGGATCAGAGGAACCCTCTCCATCAAAACCAGGAGCACCTGAGACATCAAGTATGCCTGTCAGGTTTATATTACCCTTTACGATGAAGATAATACAGCCACCACCTCCACCTCCATAACCACCGAGAAGGTTTCCGAACCCGGGCATGTAACCGACGGATCCTCCACCTCCGCCACCACCCATGAAAGCATTCGAAATATGACGGATGGCCGGGAACGAATCGTCCCAGATGTGCATCGCGCCACCATATCCACCAGAAGCTCCAGTCCCACCAGAAGACGTTCCAGAAGTTCCAACTGCATTTAGACCTCCTCCTCCACCACCTCCGCTTCCAAAGAACTCAAGACCCAGAGTGCCAGAAACGCCTCCGCCACCCTGGTTATAAGTCATCCAAGAAGTCTGTGCGTACTGCCCCTTCGTCCCATTTGGGGTAGCAGGGTCTTTACCCCTATCACCACCTCTGCCGCCCATTCCATTCACAGTTACCGCAGGAGACGAGCTTGATGTGATTGTCAGATTCCCATTTACCAATATGAACACTGGCAGATTCTGTAGATTGGCACCTGTGGTCAGCTTGGCAGTTCCAGTGATAGCCACATTCCCGTATCTGTAGATCGTCTTGCCTGCCGTATTCAATGTCGTCGTCCCAGATGAGATAATCAGATCTCCATCTGAACCATCACCATATGCGTTATTCACATCAAGAACTTGGCCATTGAGCGTAAAAAGAGATGCCTTCACGGTGAGGGATGAACCAGCCTGATCATATTTCAAATATGTCGCATCCGCAGCAGCGCCCTCATAGATCCCCTCTGGACCAAAGTACCAACCAGCATTCACCGAGTCAGAAAAGGCCGTCTTGCCGCTCTTAAGACTGCCTCCTGGCGCGAGCGTAAGGTTGCCAAGAGAGCCACTGGTCGCATGGATGACGCCAGAGATCCAAACATCCATGCATTCGATAGATCCCGATCGTGCGTCGATGTTAAATCCCTGCGTCTTTGGGATGTAGTTCAATGACCTGAGCCAAGAAGTAAGCCAAACGTCAGTCAGTTGGGATCCGCTCTTGATGATCTGATTTGCTGTGGAGGACTGGTCAAAGGCTCCTTGGGAAATAAGACTGGCGTTCCTATCCTGGGAAGTCGACCCCACTGAATCAACTGAAGAAAGCCCGTTCGCGCCGAGCTTCACGTCTTCAGAAATAGACCGCTCCAGGAAAGAAGTGTACGGACGATCAATCTCAGTGTAATTCTTTGTTTCAGCCATGTTAGGAGTCGAATTCGCGTTGCTGTTCCTCCTCCATCGTCGGGATGTAATTCACCGCAATACGGGAGACTTTGACCAATTGTTTCAAGGAATGCCTCAAGGCCACACGAATCGTCCTGCACCTGGGTGGCATTGCCCTATCGCCATCCTTATTCGTGACCTTCAGGATAGTCGCACCTTTCATTGCTTCACCTTCCAGCTCGTAAAAGGGGCCAAGATCCAGTGATACGAGGACTTTCACCCCACTGCCACGTTCCAGCTCAACCACGACCTCCTGAGGCTGTGCGAGCTTCTCAAAGTAGCCCGTGAGCACGAGCGGCGGTAATTCCACATTCATCGGGATCTCCTTGCCATTGTAATCAGTCTCCCCGCTCAAGAACTCCAATGTCGGGCAATTCGTTTCCGTACTCGTGAATGCGAGTCGATCAGCGTCCAATGTATCGATGAACGTGCAGAAGTCTGTCGCCTTCACACCCGTATGCACGTACCAGTCTTCCTGTGTCACGTTGTATTCGAGACAAACGTCATTTAAGACCTTCTCAACCGACCCATCTGTTCTATAGAGGGTGACATCACCCAGAGTGAAGAACATTGAACGTCCGCGTTTGCCAGCGACACTCGCTTCCTTGCCTGCTTTTGTGGCCCCGTAGATATATCTCTCAACCTTTGAAGAGATAAGCTTAGGCATGTCACCATTCGTCGCGAAGATGCCCGAGTAATGCATGAAATATAGGGCACCAAGAAGCTTCACGTAGCCCTTCCTGCTCACGCAGCCCATCCCCCAATCATAGTTCTGCAACACGAAATCATTCCAGATGGAAATGTTGTTGTTCGTGGCGATCATGAGCACATTGCCGATCGTTTCGAGCATTTTCACCTCGCTGCCATCGGAGGAATTCACGTCGAACGTGTCGTATTGCGTGGTCTGGATACCGGAAGCGGAAGGATTTGCGACCCAACGAAACTTCTTCTCCCCCGTGTAAGTCCCATCCACCCAAACCTCATCGGCTGATTCGACAGTTGAAAAGCCACCTGCGAAAACCATGGTTCCGGTCATTGATCCACCTGCAACGCTCGTAGCCGTGAAAGTGCCAACCTGACTTGGACCACGATAGATCTGGTATACATTGCCCCCTGCGGCCGTATAAATATATTTGGTGTCCGTGATGGCGATCGTCGTAAAAGGGGCGGTCTGGTCGCCATTTACGAGAGAGGCGATGCCGAGCGGATAGGAAGATCGAAGGACGGTGTCCTTATACCTCGTGGAACTATAGATGAAGTCAGCCAGGTAGAGACGATTCTTGTAATAGGCGACACAATGCGCTTTTGGCGTACCGTAGAAGTTGCCAGAAGCAACGGTGGAAGTAATGACCGTGGTGCCGTCTGAATCAATGTACCTATTGTTGTCATTATAGTTGGCGAGGTATGTCTTTCCACGTGCGATAGCGGAATCGAAGGAGCCCTTCGTAAAGTCCTTTCCATCACCAGCCAACTCGGTCCAAGTATCACCTGCGTTCAAATAAAAAATAGATGACTTCGTGGGACTCGCTGCTTTCGATGAGATTTTGAACAAATTCTTCGAGGAGGCATTGGAGGACGGAAAATAAAAAAGATAATCGTCCGATGCCATCGTCATCACGTCACCGATGAGCACCATGCCAGCTCGTTTGTCACAGGTCCCAATCCCATCAGAACGAATGTTCTCACAGGCCGTATATTCAGTCTTCTTAGCGATCCCAAAATTTACAAGGGAATTTAACCCATCAAAATAGGGAATTTCTAGACGTTTTATGCTGCTGTTTCCAATTGCCATAGGCTAGACATTTGCTGATCTACGTATGGTCCAGGAGTCCTGTCCTCCCTGCCGCTTGATACTCCACACCTTCTGCTTTCCGACCCAATCCTCAAATATCTGTTTCTCGCTCTGAGCTACCTGTGGATTTCCAAGTTTCATATGAGCCCTGAAAAGCATCCAATCCTTGATCGCGAAATGCGCATTGTCCGGCAGATCGATCGTGTCATCATACGAAGAAACATCCGTACTCTTGCTGATATATCGATATTTGTACGTCGTGCCGCCAACCGTTGGACTTGGGGCGAAACCAATATAGGGCCCACGGAGGTAATACTTAGGATCTTGGTCGCTATATCCCGGAATATCCGTCAAATATATGAATCCTATCTCATACGTCGGTGAGATGTTCGAATCGTAAACGATCAACATGTCCCCGAAGTCCGTTGGCAACAGATATTCAGACTGGCCAGCAACGATCGTGATCGACTGAACGTCGGAGGCGAAGTATTCCAAGTTAACCAGGTTCAACTCATTTCTGATACGTGAGTACCCCTCATTCAGCCAGAGGAATGCGTCATCCAAGCTGATTAACTTCAACTCTTTCTGATTAAGAAGAGAAAAAAAGCTATCAATGGTCGACTTCACGAGTGAACTGACGAACCCTCCATACGGAATCGGGTTCGAGACGCTGGAATAGGAACCCGTCGTCGCATTGTAGAACTTGAACCACCCATATCCCGTCGAATGAGTCGCATCCGGTGTCGTCGTATACCAATCTGACGGCTGGAGATCCAGATAACCAGTCACCGGGTTTAACGAATCGAAGGTCGATGTGGCTGTCCAATAGAAAATGACCTTATTATAGGGCAAGACAGTCACCTTCGTTGATTCCGGGTGCGCAAAACGAGGGGTAACTGGGTTACCCATGTCATTCTTAAAAGTTAGAGCACCTGTTGTCGTATTTAATGTTGCGATTTTCAGCACTTCGGCAGACTCAGAACCGAACAGACCGACAAGCACATATGAATCAACGGACATCCCGTCCGTGTTCACGACGTAAATTGTCCCCACGCCAGAGGCATAGTTGGACAATGTGTATGTATATTTCGCCCCATCAAGCAGTTGGCGATTATCCGCCTTCAGGGACGTATCAACAGAACCTCGCGCATTGAAAAATGGAGACATACTAGATGTCTCCATTATACCGCGTAATGCGTAAAATCTGGTAAATCAGGCCTTTGAGATGAGGGAACGGACAAAAGCGAGGTCGAGATTGGTTCCAGGGCAACTTTTTTGATTCGTGAAGTTGCGATGTAGATACAAATTCCCAGGCGGAATCTTGTATTTAGAGGCTAATTTCTTCAACAGATCCCTAAGTGCGTATATTTGTGCCGGTTCCGGTTTCTCGATGTCGAAGTTACCGTCCAGGCAGATATGGATCGCACGCCCATCGTTCATCCATCCCGTGAACCTGGGCAAAACTCCGTAGAGAGCCCATGACTGGGTCACGGCTGCTGTCGCTTCCCCATCTGCACGAGCTTGAAGTACCTTCCCAGATCGGGAAATCTCGTATGTGTAGCCAAGATAGAACCCTAAAGAACTCTTCATGTTCCATTGGGCCTCATGATACGCATTATTGGCCAAGAACTGATCAGGGTTCTTGTCGTGGGAAACTGCGCTGTGATGTAAGGTCAAATAGGTAGGGATACGCATAGGATTTTACAACATGAATTTAGACCTATGTTCGAAAATACGCCTCCGGATGTACTCAGGAGGCGTAAAATCTTCTAGGTCGTCGGAGTTTCCTCCGGTGTTTTTTCCAATTGTTCAGGTTCCTGGGCTGCGAGTGTCTCAACGGCCTCTACGACAGGTTCCGCGTGCTTGGCATTGTACGCTTCCACGATCGGAGCAAACAACGGGTTCTCAAGGACACAGGCTGGCATGACGCCCTCGCCATTTTCCATCATGGTAAGCGTCCCGATGACACCGGCGATGTTATCACCACCTACGAGTGAGATACCGTTACATTCCGCGAATGAGGCGATCATCTCCATGGAGATATTGGACATATTTGTGTAAAATTACGTCTTAATTAGTTAAAACTTTTTGTGAAGGTGAAGCCGGGAACTTTTGTTTCCGGCTTAGTTTGGGGGATGCGCGACCCGGAAAGAGGATAGCACAGATCCCTTAGGATTGTCCAGGGTTGATTCGATCCAGCTCCTCTTGGGGAGGGATGAACAACTCATAGAGCCGCAAGAAGATGGGGAGACCGCTTCTGACTCCAATTGTCGTTTCCACAGGATGCTGCGGAATATGTTGCTGCAATTGGCGCAGAAGTGCGACATGATCTGCCCTATTCCTGAAATACCGGAGACCGATGACCCTACCGCTCTTCAGAATCTTCACGTTTAACACGACACACCTCCTACCTAGACTTGAGGACCCTTGTTGATACCAGCCCTGAGCGTGATGAGCCCGAGACCGGTGAGGATGCCATTGGCAAACTGATCCTGGTTTTCCTTCCCAAGACAGTAACCAAGGATCGCATAGACGATCATAGCAACACCGACCGCGTAAGTACGGTTACCTGAGCCAAATTTGACTGCTGACGTATAGATATTCGTGATAGACATAGATTATTTGAGGGGCTCCATGCCCTGGATAGTCTCTACACGAGTTAGTCTGGTGGAGACTTCCTGCAAAAGAGAATAGATATGAACCAAATGGTTGTTCTCGATCCTATCCAATCGGACCGTGTTCTGGTCTAACTTCGCATTCATTGTGGCAAAAGCCCACGTGATGGACACGACTATCGTAGCAATCGTGATGAGGAAACGAACCTCTTCCCTAAAGAACGCTAGGATCTTTTGCATGGGTATACGAGTTAATGGGCTATATGCCCATTATACCCCGCCCTCTGGGATAGGAAGAGGGGCTTTCTTCGCCTGTATACAAGTCTGCCAAGGGACGGTGCCTGCCCAATACTTGAAGTAGCCCAGAGTCTCTAGATCGACAAAATGCTTGCTCATGGCTTCTCGTAGAAGGTCTTCATTGAAGATATTCAGGTGCTTATTAGCTTCCCTGCCAAGGGCTTCCCCAAAGATAACCCCATGGAGAGTCCCGAAGGGCAACTCACCTTTTTTCCACTGGTGATACGCCTTCTCAAAATCAGGGACCGTGATCGTGATCGTACCACCAGGCTTAAGAATCTTCGCCCAATGAGCCAGTGCCCTATCGGTATCTTTTGGATGGACGTGTTCAAGCAAGTGGCCGCATATGACCGAGTTTACTGAATTTTCTTCAAATGGGAGATTGAGGGCATCACAATGCAAATCGGCCTTCACACTCGGATCTATATCTACATTAATATAGCCATCGATATACCAGAGCCACGGGCCAAGATTCACGTTTATTTCCTTTAGTTCTGACATACATGTGGGAACCAGCGCTGCTGGTAAAGTTTTAGGTTATTTTGATAGCTCTCTGATGTCGCTTCCCCCTGAGATAGATGCTGAACGACGACTGGGAATATACGATTTGTCAATCCTCGTTCCTCCGCCAAGCGACATGACCACTGGTCGACAAAGTGCACGCCTGGAAGTTCCTCAGGAAAGACAAACTTGTGCCTAGTAGCCATAAAAAGGGCATCCAATCCCTTTGCTGGCCCATCGTAATAGCCATTGTCATCCATCTTCCCATCACCAACGATGAAACCCTTGTAATAGTTCCTCGGTGTCTCCCACCAAGCCCCCGTAGAAACCCCTGTAGTGCCAATAGGGCCCACGAAACCCGTCTTAGGGTCTTCTGTCGCCTTGGTCACCAGTTCATCGAACCTGGAGTCAATTAGACGGACATCCTCATGTACATAGACTAGGATCTCGCCCTTCGCCATCTTAGTCCCGACGTTATAGGCCTTGGCCATGGAAGTCTGTCCACCCTTCTCAGGAGGATTGGGGATGGCGATGAACTCGCAGTTCTTCACGTGATACGCGGAATCTTGGAACTTCAGGTATTGGTCCAAGGAACGTGACCAGGTGATAAAGGAGATGTGTGGCATATGTTATATCTTTTTAGCTTGGAAATAAGTTCCAGTCTCGTAATCGTAATAGATCTTGGCCCATTCGCACTTCATAGTCTCAAACGGAAGATCCTTGAATAGCGCTCTCATGCCATCAGGGGAAATACGGAAGTAATCTGGGGGATAGTGATAAGCCATTAGCCAGGGGACAGCGATGGCGACCTGTCCACCGGTCTTCAGGACACGTGACATCTCAGGAATAAGCTTCCATGGGGCGATACAGTGCTCGAGGGTGTTGAAGCAGACGAGATGGTCGAAGTGGCCATCTTCGAATGGGATGGTGTAAGGATCTGGCATCTGCACATCGACATTGGGACCGGAGACGACATCAATGCCCGTATAGACCTGTTTATCGAACAAGGGACGAAGAGTCCCATTCACGTCCAATGAGCCTATTTCTGCGACTGAAGCACCCTCTGGGAGAGATTCAGCCCACGGCTTCAAATAATCGAAGCATCTTGCCTGCATAGTTATAGGTAGAATTTAATGTTGTTCAATGCTGTTTTCTTGGCGGCATGTCCATCAGGCAACTTGGCGATGAGATCCTCACAGGCCTTCTTCCCTTCGGCCATTTTGCCGACATAATAAGCGGAGATGCTTAGACCTTCTAGGGCCTTATGTTCATAGAGGGTCCTATCCACAAACAAGATACGTTCAGTTGGATAGGGGATATCTGCACACCGCTTGTCAAAGATGTAGGCGATCGCATTCTCTCCCTTTTCTCTGTAGTATTTGGCGATCTCATAGAGCGGCTCTGCCCTTGAGGGATCCATCTGATGAGCCTTGAGATAAGCCTCCATGGCCTCTGGCCATTTGCCAAGATTCTTCAGTTGATTGCCAATCCGAACCTGCGCGATGAAGACCTCCTCATCGAATCCCCCCATGGAAGTCCTTTTCTTATAGAGACTCAAGGCCTTTTCGAAATCTCCAAGTACGTCATACGACTGACCGAGGTAAAATACGCTCCTCGTGTTCTCAGGGTTCTCTTCGAGAGCCAGAGAAAGAAGATAACAGTCCTTGATCCACTTCCTGCGATCTTTTCTTGGATCCCAACGGGAACGATCCCTATAGATATAGCCAAATTCCTCTATGGATCCCTTCCCAGGGCGCTCGTTGATCGGTGAACAGAGAACCTCATGTGTCGGTTCCTGGTATCTCCACCCTTTTTCCGTACGGGAGACACGAGGGGAATCATAGTTAATCTCCCCGAAGTTCACGGAAATGAGATAAGCACCTGTCGCATCTGCCGTATGCTTCTCAAGAAAATCCCTGAAAGCCTTCCCATTTTTAAGCTCTTCCTCAGCGGAAAGCATGAAGGCGAAGATTGTCTTCGTGCCGAGAAGTTCCAATACTCGGTTTCTTGATACGGCATAGTTCACGAAAGCTTCCTCGTGGAGTTCGCCAGGGACACCCTCGAACTCTTTCTTGATGATCTCCTGCGTCCCATCCGTAGAACCCGTGTCTAAGATGCACCAATAATCAACATACGGCTTAACTGAGCGGATCGTTGCTGCGATCGTCTCTTTTTCATCCTTGAAAATACCGACGAAAGCTACAAGAGGACGGGTGGAGAGGCACCTCTTCTGGAAAAGAAGATGGTCCTTATCGAAGACTTCTTGTACGGAAACACGCTTATAGTCATCATCCATCTTTCCTTTCCCGAAAAATGGGTGGTTATGAACGACAGTGGCATCCTCACAGAAGACGTATTTCCCAAGTTTCTGTGCTCTCCAGACGAGTTCTTCGTCTGCCCCATGGATATAGCCAGGGTAGAACATGCACCTGCCATCAAGGAATTGCAGGAGCTGCTTGTCCAATATGAAATGCGTAGCCTTCCTACCTCTTCCCTCATCATCGAAACCAGCAAGCCAAGCACCAGTCTCTTCCATGTGCTTGAGTGCTTTATCGATCGCTCCTGGTTCAGGAAGGGAATCATCTCCCAGAAAACAGACCTTGTCGTATTTTGATTGTTCGATCAACGATTGAAGCGTCTTGGCACATCCGATCCTCTCCTTGTCTTCCTTCCAAAGGAATTCATACGAACAAGAGACGGCTTGTTTAACCGCCTCTTGTAACTTGGGGATATTCGCAACCCTGATTGTTGGTACGCAGATGGAGATCATATGCGTACATTGTATATACGACAGGACTGAAAGTCTAGTCTAGGTTGACCGTCGCGGAAACAGCCAGGGAGCCATAAACACGAAAATTTTTCGCATGAGCTACGGCAGATCCGCTCTCTTTTACGTAAAGCTGGATCAAGTCATTCGCTGTGAAGGCCAGATCTTCTGAAAACGTTGTATAGCCAGAGCTCCCTGTAGATTGTTCTGTCCCAAACGCTACTCCATTTTTGTAGATTCGCCCGTAAGCCCACGCGAAACTTGAAGACGATGCGAGACCGAATTTGACCCGGTAGGTCCCGGAAGCACCAACTGAAATCTCTTTCACTTTGACGTAGGTTCCGCTGCCTGGAGATTCATCGGTATCAGCAGACGCGATTAGTACATCTGAAGCTGTGACAACTATTCCTCCTGCACCAGTAGCACCTGCTGGACCCGTGGCACCAGTTGGTCCAGTGATGGTAGACGTAGCACCTGTCGGGCCAGTCACCCCTGTACCAGTAGGCCCAGTTGGTCCTGTAGACCCCGTAGGACCAGTTATTGTAGACGTGGCTCCCGTCGCACCAGTACTCCCGGTCGCGCCAGTTGGACCTGTAGGGCCAGTCGGAGCCGTCACATTGAACGTGGTATCAACGTAAGAAGCCCGAGCGGTACCCTGGTAGATCCAATGGACGGTCCTGATCGTTCCGCTTGAATTGAACGCTAGGACACGAACGACGATTCGATCCGTGGTGAGTAGGGCGATCGGAGAGGAAACTGTATACGTTACAGTCTTCAACTCAGCGGTAGCATTTGAGGTCGCTGTGATCACTGAAGATGCAACAGTGGTAAAGAGTACTGAAGTTGCTCCCGCCACACTTCTTTTGCAGACTTCAAACTTTACCGAACAAGTATTCCCTGCCGAAACCCAGAAATAGCCGTTAAAAGACCAAACTCCGACAGGGATAGACGTTGTACCAGGGACACCGGAGACTGATACATAGTTGTCCAATGGGACACCATTCGTATCAGAACTGGTGAGCGCAACTGACTCATCAGTCTCAGTCCCAGTCGGCGGTATACGTGTGAACTTCTCATTGTTGATCGTAAGCGTGATCGCTGGACCCGCACCTGTCGCTGAGAGCACGTCTTGACTAGCCAGAGTCAAAGTTGACGTTGATACCGTCGCGATCTCGAACGTCGAGTTGTTCGCGGGGACGGAAGAACCTGACACCGTGACTTTCTGACGAGCAACCCATCCATCTGCTACGAAATCTCCCGCTGCCCTTACGATCGTATCCGGATTAGAATTGACGAATGAAATATTCGTCCCGGTTGAACTAGGCGTCGTCACGTCGGAAGCTGCCGTATCGAACCAAAAACGAAGACCTGCTGATTGGCCAGTATCTCCAGTGGGACCTGTAGGACCAGTAGAACCGGTTGAACCAGTGCTACCCGTACTTCCGACACTCCCTGTAACACCCGTCGGTCCTGTCGGACCAGTATCTCCTTGGTTTCCTTTAACACCTTGGGAACCGGTTGGACCAGTTGGTCCTTGGATACCCTGGATACCTTGTGAACCAGTTGGACCAGTTACGCCAGTCGGACCAGTTGCGCCAGTTGCTCCAGCCCCAGTTGAACCAGTAAGACCAGTAGGACCAGTTGGCCCAGCGACAGTCGAAGTGGCTCCTGTGGGACCCGTTGAACCTGCAGAACCCGTAGGACCCGTACTACCATTGGTACCATTCGTACCAGTTGGACCTGTAGAACCCGTAGCACCAGTCGCACCTGTTGCACCAACGCCAGTTGGACCAGTAGCACCAGTTGGACCTACCGGACCCCCTGAAGGGCCTGTAGACCCCGTAGGACCTGTGGAACCAGTTGGACCAGCGACAGTTGAATCAGCGCCTGTAGCACCAGTCGGACCAGTTGGACCAGTCGCACCTGTATTCGCTGCCGTGCCAGGGGTGCCTTGTACGCCCGTAGGACCAGTTGGCCCAGTCGGACCCGTGACCGTCGATGTCGCACCAGTAGAACCAGTCGGACCAGTTACACCAGTTCCCGTAGGACCAGTTGGACCTACAACCGTAGATGTAGCACCCGTTGAACCCGTAGGGCCAGTCACCCCAATGCCAGTTGGCCCCGTTGGACCAGTGGTCGTGGACGTAGCGCCGGTTATCCCGACGCCCGTGGGGCCAGTCACTCCTGTAGGACCGGTGACGGTTGAGTTCGCTCCAGTGGCTCCAGTAGAACCCGTTGGACCCGTGTCTCCTTGGTTACCCTTTACGCCCTGAGAACCAGTCGGACCCGTTGGACCCGCGATGCCTTGTGACCCAGTCGGGCCAGTGGGGCCTGAAGGACCCGAAGGACCCGTGGCACCTGTATTTGCCGCCGTTCCAGGGTTACCCGTAGCACCAGTGGCACCAATATAATTAAATGAAACGTAAGTAGGATCACTATTCACAGGAGAGCCGCCAGAGCCAGTGTCATACGTTACGTCGAAAACGACGTAGTTAGTACTGTTTGTTTTGCCAGTCACCTTAAAATCAGCGATCCACCCCAGTCCATCCTCATAACCTACCTCAAGTTCATTCCCTGTTCCGATCAAGTAAAAAAGATTGGTAATGAACGTGCCACTACTAAGATGCTTGCTCACAGCGACCTTCGTCACAGAAGATACGGTCCCATTATTGAATCGAACTTCTCCGCTCGCAGGAGTCATCCCAGTTGCCGTATTGAACGTATACGGCTCAAGGAACCCAGCCTGATCCCCTCTAGATCCCGTTGGTCCTGTTGGACCAGTTCCACCCGAAGTACCCGTTGCTCCTGTAGCACCAGTCGGACCAGTAATTGTCGACGTGGCACCAGTTGGACCAGTTACTGAAGCACCCGTAGAACCAGTAGCACCCGTTGGACCTGTAGGGCCAGTTATTGTCGATGTAGCACCCGTAGGACCGGTAATAGAAGAACCAGTTACCCCAGTTGGACCCGTTGGACCAGTTGGCCCAGCAACTGTCGATGTAGCACCTGTAATACCAGTTGGACCTGTTGGACCGGCGACACCGGTTCCAGTAGGACCAGTCGTTCCTACGCCAGTAGGACCTGTAGTACCTACGCCAGTAGGACCTGTTCCACCCGTAACACCAGTCGGACCAGAAGGCCCAGTTGGGCCAATAGGACCACCGGAAGATCCGGTTACACCAGTTGCACCAGTTGAACCCGTTACACCTGTCGGACCAGTCACACCAGTCGGACCAGTGTCACCAGTCGCACCAGTCAATCCATAGCCAGTAACACCAGTGGGACCTGAAGCACCTTGGATACCTTGTACGCCTTGTGGGCCATAAGGACCTTGGACGCCAGTTGCACCTGTTGGACCTGTAGGACCAGTAATCGAAGTACCAGTTACACCAGTGGAACCCGTAGGACCAGTAGAACCCGTAGAGCCAGTTGGACCGATCGGACCACCTGAAGGACCAGTTGAACCAGTAGAGCCCGTCGCACCAGTTGAACCCGTCGCACCCGTTGGACCAGTTAAACCAATAGAACCCGTTGCACCTGTAGCACCAGTTGTCGCCAAACCAGTCGGGCCAATATACCCTTGGTCGCCTTTAGTGCCCTGGGATCCAGTCGGACCTGTCGGACCAGTAACACCAGTAGGACCAGTGATTGTAGACGTAGCACCAGTTGGACCAGTGACCGATACACCAGTGGCACCCGTCGAACCTGTAGGACCAGTTGATCCCGTCACACCAGCTGAACCTGTCGCACCAGTCGGACCCGTTATCGAAGCGCCTGTGGGCCCTGTGGAACCAGTAGAACCAGTTGAACCCGTGTTACCTGTAGGACCAATTGGGCCGCCTGAAGCTCCCGTAGGACCTGCAGGACCTGTGGCTCCGGTAGCCTGGTAGTAATCCAGGTTACCGACGAAGGGGTTGAACTGATATGGCATAAAAAGCTAAACAAATTCCGTTAAAAACGAATTACCTCCTACCCCATCTGCATACGTTACCGACAAAACAGGGTCCTTGCTCGTACCTGTTTGTTCACTAAAGTAGCCTACAGCGTAGCTCCTTTTGCTCACAGTCGGCGCGGTGTCGTTGACATCATTTGCTGGCCTGATTCCTAATGTCGTATATCCATACCTGTTGACATGTGCAACCCCCGCCGAGTTGAGAGTAAACGTCGCACTCGTGGTGGAAACGAAACTAGCCAAGGTAACCGTCGCTGTGGCAAAAGCCGTACTCCCGATCCGCAGAAAATCAGTGGCAGCTAAAGCCGTATAAGAAGCCTGATGGGCCTCCACCAAAACAAGGTTAGCAGGATACGTTGTTTCCGTTTGCCCGTTCCCACCACCATAAAACACCTGAAAAGTAGCTGAACTTACAGTTCTTCCTGCACCTATCCCAGAAGTATCTACAGGAAAAAACACACGACGGATTACCCAATAGTCATTGGAGGCGACACCTTCCCCTTGAATAAAATTGTCATTACCGGACCCATAGTCCGCCCCAATGGATCCGATTCCATTCCTACAATCTTCCCAAGTAGTCGAAGCCACCAAAGTGGAGTCCGTCACCGTCCCGTCCCCCGACCCCGCGTAATAGCTCGTCGTCGTGTCCGTAAATACGTCCCCTTCTGATACCGCTACAAAGGAGGCCGAGACATGCTTCGTAAGATACTTTTTCCCGTCTTCGACCGAATAAGACACCACGCAAATCTTTTTTACTGCAGAATCCCAAAGGGAAAAAGGCTTAAAGAACGTCTCACCCTCTGAAGTTCTTAACTCCGTATGTTTGTCTGAGTCGAAATCCTTTGGCGAATCCAGATTCAATTTATAACCATTCCCTTGTGCGTCCACCCTCCATACCTCCACTCCATCCGGCAATTGGAGTTCGAACTTGAAAGAATAGTCCTTTACCTCTTTTACAGAATCTTTTATACGAACACATTTTAACATCTGTGACCTCGTAAAATAGATGACATAGTCGATACCCTCCCCAAAAGCCGAGTCATAGACAACCGCATTTACCGCTGTTAGATTATTCAACCCTTCAGAAGCAAGAACCTCTGGCCGCACAAGCCTCCCTTCGACATGCGAACACACGGGTTTAAACCCAACAATCTGGTCCTTCTCCCCATATAAATCACGGAAAGAAAGCCAATCATCCGCATATTGTGGAATGTCCGGATTAAAACTGTGCTTTAAAAACGTCCATCCCCCTTCCTCTTTAGGCACCAAGGTCCAATCCAAATCCTGCCACCCACCTTGCCCATCCCCAACATCCAATTTATCAAGGAAGTGTTGATGCCCAACGCCAATCTTGCCAACATAGGTGCCATCTCCCATGTCATAATGCTTAGAGTTGACAGTACGCCTTTCGCGTAACTCGATTCCTCCTTCAGGGGCGATCATACTAGCTGTTCAATCCAACTATAAGTCCATCCATTGTATTAGTACCTGTTGAAATAAAACCGAACGTATCTCGTTTCGACCCAGTCGTAGTCAACGTTGGAGCAGCGCCTCCCGCCCATTTTATCGTAGTAAACCAAGTGACAGTTCTGCTACCAGTCGCATCTTGCGTCAAAGATACTATGAATTTCTGCCCATCCGCCTGCCCACTCGTAAGAAGGGTCACGTTTCCCGCTGGCATGGTGATCCGATGCTCCCTATATGTCGCCACGTCCATCGTGACAGTCGTAGAGGCTGAAGGCGTATACGAAGTTGTCGTCCCTACTGGGCCCGTGCTCCCTGTAGGACCAGTACCACCAGTTGGACCAGTCGAACCAGTCGGACCAGTAACACCGGTTGGCCCAGCGACAGTCGATGTAGCACCAGTTGGACCAGTTGGACCAGCAGGACCAGCGACCGTAGATGTAGCACCAGTTGGACCTGTAGGGCCAGTAGAACCCGTCGGACCAGCAACTTGAGAGTCCGCCCCCGTGCTACCTGTTGCGCCTGTAGGACCAGTTACCCCAATTCCTGTAGGACCAGTACCACCAGTTGGACCAGTCGAACCAGTCGGACCAGTAACACCGGTTGGCCCAGCGACAGTCGATGTAGCACCTGTAGGACCTGTTGGACCCGTATCCGCCTGCCTTGTCATGGCGAACCAAGTCTCGGAACCCATAAGGGCGGAATATCCACCATCACCCTCCACTATCACTTTCAATTCGACGTAATCTCCCACGCTGAGATCGTAAACAGCATGGACTTCCCCGTAATGTCCATTCGAGCCAAAGTCTTGTCCGCGCCCGATGTCCGTGCCGGAACTGACCCCGTTGAGCAGAATGAAAGGGTTAAGAATACCATAACCAGCGCCAGTAAGCGTAACTTGCCCTTGGATGATGTATTTTCCCGCCGTCTGACACGTCAACCTCGAAGGGTTGGGCGACGCGGCATGGATTCCATCCGTGTCATAATTTTCGGAATTGAACGTGAGAATGACGACCCCGGGGTCATCGGAGAGGGGTTGGGGATTCCCGCTGTCATACACCCTTGCCGCGATAACGTTCAACCCTGAAGAAGCGCCCGTCGGACCAGTTAAGCCAGTTGGACCCGTCACTCCTATTCCAGTTTCTCCTGTTGCACCAGTTGGACCCGTACCACCAGTTGGGCCTATTGGACCACCTGAAGGACCTGTTGGACCAGTACCACCAGTTGGACCAGGGATTGTAGATGTGGCTCCAGTCGGGCCAGTACTGCCAGTTGGACCAGTTACTCCTGTAGGACCAGCAACTCGAGAGTCCGCCCCCGTGCTACCTGTTGCGCCTGTAGGACCAGTTACCCCAATTCCTGTAGGACCAGTACCACCAGTTGGACCAGTCGAACCAGTAACACCGGTTGGCCCAGCGACAGTCGATGTAGCACCTGTAGGACCTGTTGGACCTGCCACAGTTGAATCTGCTCCCGTATTACCGGTCGGACCCGTAACACCTGTAGGACCCGTAGGTCCAATAGGACCTCCTGAAGGACCTGTTGAACCAGTAGAACCAGTTGCACCCGTTGATCCCGTCTCTCCTGTCGGACCTGTTGGTCCAATTGGACCACCTGAAGGACCCGTAGAGCCAGTACTGCCAGTTGGACCAGTTACTCCTGTAGGACCAGCAACTTGAGAGTCCGCCCCCGTACTACCAGTTGGACCCGTAGGACCAGTCACCCCAATTCCTGTAGGACCTGTAACTCCAGTTGGACCAATCGGACCTCCTGAAGGACCAGTTGCACCTGTCGGACCCGTCGCACCATCACTACCAATATAACCTGATGCACCTGTAGCTCCAGTTGGACCAGTAACTCCCGTAGGACCAATCGGACCACCTGAAGGACCTGTTGGGCCAGTTTCTCCTACGCCCGTAGGACCAGTAACACCAGTAGGACCAGTAACACCAGTAAGACCAGTATCCCCAACCCCAGTAGGACCAGTACCACCAGTTGGACCAGTACCACCAGTTGGACCAGTCGAACCAGTCGGACCAGTGACGGTTGAATCAGCTCCTGTAGCTCCTGTAACACCAACTCCAGTCGGACCAGTCGGACCCGTATCACCTTTATTTCCTTTTACGCCTTGTGGACCTGTTGGACCCGCTGAACCAGCTGGACCAGCAGAACCAGTCGCTCCTGAAGGACCAGTCCCACCAGTTGCACCTGTAGCACCCGTAGTTCCATTCGTACCAGAAGGGCCAGTCCCACCTGTCGCACCCGTTGGACCAGTCGGGCCATCATTACCGATCTCTCCCTGAGGCCCTGTAGGCCCTATAGGGCCGCCTGAAGGACCAGTTGGACCTGTATCACCTGTTGGACCAATTGGGCCGCCTGAGGACCCTGTAGCGCCTGTAGGACCCGTATCTCCAGTTATAGACAAACCAGTAGGACCTGTTGATCCAGTCGGACCTGTAGGACCGGTAATCGTCGATGTCGCCCCTGTAGGCCCTGTAACAGAAACTCCCGTCGGGCCTGTGGAACCAGTCGGACCAGTCCCACCTGTAGGCCCAGTTGAACCCGTGCCACCAGTAGGACCACCGGCCTCGTAGTAGTCGAATTGTCCGCTCAGCGGATTCAGTTTAAACATATCTCAATTAGCTTCTGGCACAAGACACGAGAGTCGCCTTCGTCCCATCCGTATAAACCAATGAAAGCGTTGCCACCGTCGTTCCTGCAACCCCTCCTACTTTAAACGTGTAAGTTTCCGTAAACGTGCCACCATTCCACGTGACACCGACATAATCATAAGAGGAATGGACCAAGTCCGGAGCCATCGTAGCTGCACCAAAGAAACCCTCATCAGCCAGTTCCACTGAACGAGCATCAAGATAGGCAAGATCCAAATTGTCCGAGACATTGTTATATACATAGAAAGACATTGGCATCTTAGAGAGGCCATCCGCATCCAAGACCGCGAGCTTGATGTCATCCACGAAAAATTCAGCACGATCAGGACCCCAATTGATTCGATAGTCCTGTGGGGTGCCAGTCCAACCTGTTTCCCAGGCGATGACACTCGTATCCGTCTTCCCCGTCTGGCCATCAGTCACTTTGGCTGAAAAAACAGCATCCGTAATATCAAAAACAATGCTTGAACCCATATTCACCTGGTTCAAGCCCCATTTCCGGGAATCGCCAGGGGAAGGGGCGGCCGGAACGAGCATGTTAAACGTAAGTTCTCCTCTAGACAGGTCCACGCGGCCCATCGAAGAAGCCCCATTAAAGCGCAAGACACTTGCGGCAACGGTTGGGGAACCGGAAAGCGTGAACCAGTGCGAAGCACTGTACCCGTCACGTCGGGGGTCGAAATAGAAGCTTGTCAGGTCTCTCTCAAACTGCATATGGTTAAAAAGATTGGTTTACTCTTCCATTTTACCCCGTTCTCCCATAGCAAGCTATGAGAAATCCGGTTCCTGGTCCCTTACCTCAAGTTTAAAGGGCTGACTTGGCCGGGCGACCGCGCTTCTTTGGCGCTGCAGGGATATTTTGACCTGCAATTGAAGCTAGAACGCCAGCTGGAGCCGCTTTTGGCTCAGGGAGGCCCTCTTCGTCAGTCTCAATTTCGAATCCTTCATCGGCAGAAGGCTCAGTTTCCTCGACAGAGGCTTCAAATTCCTCATGCGAAGGCTCTTTTACCGCCCTTTCCGCCTTCATTTCAGAGAATTTCTCCAATGTTTCCTTGATCATGTCAGGAAGCATCTTCTTCGCCATCTCCATCGCCTGCTGATTGATGACATTTTGGAGCTCCGGGGGGATTTTTACCTTCCTAGGTGAGCCTGTCGTCCTTTCGACATGCCCATACTTGATTTCAGTGATCACGTGGTTCGGTTCCTGCTCTTCACGATAGCTGGCGAAGGGGTCTGTCCCGCTATCGTCAACGCAAATGAAGTCAGAATTGAACCCAGGGTGTCTTTTGAGCTTCGTAATCACTTCCTCGTCATAGACATCCAGCGTCCCATCCTTGAATTTAACGGAAAGACCCGGGTCGCCCAGGGTTCCTCCAATAAGATTCGCAGGGATACCCGGCCTCAAGATAAGACGAAGATTGGAACATTTAGAAACAAAACGCATATGAGTGTTCATTATCCCCAAAAGGGGGCCCAATTAAGGGCCCCCTACTTGGTTTTTATTTATTCGACGATGCCCGAGATGCGAAGATAGTTCGCAGTGGCATTGGTGATGCTCGTGCCGTCGGTAATGACGACAACGAGATCCGACTGTTCATCTCCAGTCAACTTGCCCTCACCTGCAGCGAAATTGATGGTCGTCTCCGTGGCGGACACCGAAGTGAGCGCCATGAGCTGTTCCTCAATTCCCGTGCCCGTATTCGTGCACGGGTCGCCGTTGTACTTGCGCTGCCACACCTTCACGAGTTCCGCACCAGCACCACCGAGCGTGATGTAGTACTTCGCCTCCTGGAGGTGCACGCGATGACCGCGCGTCAAACCGTCGAAACCGCGATCGACAGAGAGACAGGTCGCGAAATACTTCGCAACGTCCGTGTCGACCGTCATGTCCCAAACGGTCGTCCCGTTCACCGTGGAAGCCGTGATGGCCCCATCAACGAACTGGGAAGCCGTCGCCTTCGAGCGCAAAGTGTCGAGCACCTTACCCTCAAACCGACCGTCGCCATCGATCTTGTCAACGAGCGCACCGACCGTCGCATACGTAGCAAAGGCATACGTATCGGTCACGGTCGCACCTGCGGCACTCACCGAAACGAACACGATGTTCGTAGCGGTCGTTACCGTGACTGAAGTGACGGACGTTCCGCCACCGACATAGCGAAAGCGGATGGCCACCGGGGTGTTCGTGCCCACTTGGACGACGGTACCCTTAGCGGCCTTCTCTCGGATTCGCAATGATTCAAGACTTGCCATAATTTTTTATGGTTGTTCCATTGATTGGATAAGACCGGCCAATGACCCGTGGCCATTTCGGGACGGGACCTGGGGGCCCGTGAGGGCCCCCTTTCCCGTGTCACCTTGATTTATCCGGTCCCAAGGCGGCGTAGGACCGACGACGAGCTCAATGGAATAGGCTCATCGTTTATTTTGGTATGTGATATTTCTGAATGTTCAAATCAAGTTTTTTGGCTTAGTTGAGCCTAACTTGACACGCCTTTGATCATCGAATGCTTGGCGGCGTGGGTCCGCTGCAAGCCACACTCGGAGAGGTATTGATCTACTTCCCCGTCTGCATCTGGCGCTTGAATATTGGTCTGGAGCGTCGTATCGCGATTGTTCATGTAGCGATATGCGAAACATTCCATATCAAGGAGGAACGCAGAACTCGCGTAGTCTTCCACGAAGAGCGGGTTATGCACGATGTTCACCGTGCCGAACGCCGTCACCCAAGTGGAAATCTTCATGCCATAGGTCGTCTCGACCGGCTGCATGAGGATCTGACCACGGGCGATCTCATTGATCGCCTGGAGGACGATACCACCGGCAAACATCATCTTGGTGTCGTTGCCGTAGGTAAAGCCTTCACGAAGGAACGTGTTGAGATCCGGGGCCGTCAACGGACCGCCCTGGTTCTGCACGTAGGAGTTGCCTGCTTCGACGAATTCGAGCAAGCCGCCGGTCGCGCGACGGGGGTGTCCCTGCGTACCGGTCGTATCATATTTCTTTTGTGAGAACCAGAACGCGCGTTCAATCAATGTTGTTGCTCGTCTCGTAAGACGGGGCAGAGTGTTTCCATCTGCCTCCCTGCATTCCTGCAGGGTTCGGACTGGCTCTTCCCCCAACTTGGGGGCGTCGTATTCAGTCTCTACACTCGGAGTATTGGCTCCTAGCTCGGTGTTGGCCGTTTCCCACATTGGGGCTTGGCTTTTCACCGAATTAGCGACGTTTTCGATGAGGGTCTCCCCTCAAAGGGACATTATTTTATCCAACGCATGTTCGGTTCCTTTCTTCGCACGCTGATACACAAGCAAACTTGTTACTTCGTCTCTCGACGTGGGCAGAATGTTTCCACCTGCCTCTGCATGTCTCCATGCAGTTCGGACTATATCTTCGCCACTCTCGTGGCGTTCAACGTGTAGTCTCTGAGGGTTTCGTGTTTTCACGATCTTCCCTGCTGATTGTCCCTATCCATGAAATTGTCACGCGCTTTTGCGTATTCATGACCTGACGGGGTGTTCCAGCAAATAGTTGAATTTTTCAAGGACCTTTGTGTTAATCCTTGCCTCCGTAGAGGTTGGCTTCCCTTTCGGTGTTAGACAACGCAATAGTTGTCTTAAAGATTTGGGTATAGTTAGTTTGAGGAGTGGATTGAGTTGCATTGACGTTACGTGCACCCGAGTTTTCCTCAGACACGTTGCCGACAATGAACAAACCATCTCCCACCACACCTGCGGCAGCTGCGCTCGTACCGAATGCGCGCTTGGCCGTGATCGTCACCGAAGTGGCGACGGTCGCGACAAGCAAGTTCTCCCCGGTCCGGGCGTTTTTGATAACGTCGCCGACCGTGAAAATGTACGCTGACGAGGAACCAGCACCTGTGACGGTGATGGTAACCGGGTCATCGGTAGAGTTAAAAGCTGCATTGACGCGCGCGTACCGGCCACCGTAAAAATCCTCGAACCCTAGTTGTGTTACCTCACGAGCATTTAAACTCGTGATTCAACCTGTTCCCAGGTTGTACAGACTATCTCTTCACCTCGTTTCCGAGGGATCGGCGCTCGTGGGCCCATTATATTCCCCAATTGGGGTGTCAGGACCTAGTCGTTACACCTTCATATGGCATTTAGCCACATGCTTGGCTCGGTATTGCCAGTTCTTGGCGTTCACCGAGTTCACCGATTATTTTCATCAGTGTCACCACTGAAGCAAGCCGAATTGACTTGAATTCTGGATTTCCCGTTGGCTTCTTGAGAAGGTTCGAACCTTTCCAACTCTTGCCGTCCCACACTCTTCCGCGATTTCAGCTAAAGCTAGCTAAAATATTTGTTACTCTTCTCCGATTTTCTCGGAAAAGGAGTCGGCCATTTCTGCCGACTTCCCAACGTCTCCGCTGGGTTCAGACTGTAACTTCACCCCCTCGAAAGAGGGGGGGTCAACGTTCAGTCGTTGAGGGTTGTACTTTGAAGTTCCTTTGTGATTTAGTTCCTTCAGACGATTATAAAGATTCCATTCGGTCTCTCCGTACATGTCTGACCGCGAACTACTCGCTATCTTTCCCTTGTCCGTAAAAACTATTTTCTGGTTTCTACGTCGTGTTGAAGTAAGCCTTAGCTCACAGTAGGCCAGGAGCACCTCACAGTGCTCCCTTTTCCCATGTACATAAGGAGTGATCACCCGTAGAAACTTAGCTATCTCCGCCAAAGAGCCTACGCTCAGGACGGTAGCTTGCTTCCACTGTGGCCGCCTAAAAGGCCGTTCTTCCTTATGGCCTATCTTTATACCTATCTTCTCAAAAACTTCTGCCACCTTGGATATGATCTTCGATGAGGTGTTTGGTATTGAAACCCTGGGAAATAGGACCACTGTCTTTCGGTGCGAAAGGGACCTACTAATCGAAAGCGTTCCTTCACCGTCTATTATCCCACCCAACCATCCAAGATCTGCTTCTGATACCCTTCCCTGCTGATTGTCTCTATTCATAGGATTTTTACTCTACCATCCCACAAGAGAGTTGGCAAGTACCTATGACCTGGCGAGATGTCCCAGCATATAGTTGACTTTCCTACATCGTATTACTACGAGTGAACGCCGGATTTTTGGCTCTATTGAGCCTCAACGTTCGTCAGTAAAGTAACAAGTGGGTGCTTGTTTGGTTCGAGCAAGAAGATCTTGTCGACAGCGTCGACGATCATCCTGCCTTCCGCTACGGAGGTAGCGGTATCGCGTGCGCCATTGCTTGAAGTCAGTGCTATGACTCCAGTCGTGTGACTTGGTTCCTGATAGCTTATGTTTTCTATGCCATCACCTTGAGGACAACCTGCATTCTCATGCAGGGTCGGACTCTATCATCGTCCACCTTGGACGTTCGGCGTCTGGTCTCTGAGGATTTGAGCCATTGGCTCATCTTTCCTGCTGATTGACCCTATCCACTGGATTTTCAGGGGTTCACCACAGAACTCACGTTCCATGGGGCCTACCAGTGACCTAGCGGGTTATTCCAGCATATGGCCGAATTTAGACCCCTCCTACACTATTTTGAAGGGGTAGCGATTTGACATAACAATTGGCGTATTTTTGGTTAAAATTTCATTTTTTTACTCTCTTCTGTTGTAAAGTGCTTCTTACCCTATCGCCACCGTTCCCTAGAAAACTCTAGGTCCTTGGGTGACACCGAACACGTTCGGATTGGACGTGCCGGCGACCAGAGCGTCAATCAGGCTTCCGCCTTCTGGGATCTGATACGCGCGGCTTCCACCACCACCTGCATTCATTGCGTAATTCTTGGCGTTCTCAGCACTCGCTCTCTCGGCCATTTGGGCCATTTGTCTTTCAAGAGTCATGCCTTTGACCGCACTATAGGCGACTTGGATGTCCGTTACGTCGTGTTCGTCGAGCCAGGAGTCGATATCCTTTGCGTATTCCTTGAAGTCAGGAGTAGACGAGATGAACTCTTCCACGCTTCCTTCAAACTTCCGCAAATCTTCCCGCTCGTTGAACCTGTTTTCCAGCTGCTGTGACGCAGCGGCAAGCCGTTCTTCCACGAGCTTCGTAATATCGTCGACCGAGGCTTTCTCGTATGCCTTCGCACCGAGTTCTTGTTTCACTTGGGTATGTGCCGCTTGTACGGCAGTCGCGTCATTTACGGAAACCTTGCCTTCCAGTGCCGCTTTCGCGAGTTCGGGGGTCAGTTTCCCATCCACGATTGCTTGTACGAGCTCAGGGCTTTGGTCGAGCTTGGCGATCACGGGTTGGATCGCTTCCAAATAGGAGCGATATGACCCGAGTTCTTGCCCCTGGGCACCGAGCTTCTTTTCAAGCTCTTGATACATTTGTTGGTAATTGATCCCTCCTTGCGCCTGCCCGGATTGGGTACCCGGAGCGCCTGCATTGGGGCTACCCGCCTGATCATTGGAGGACCCCGCAGATTGTTTTGCGAACATATGGTTTTGAATATTCATTGGAAAAGGCTAAATGCCTTTTGGCCAAAAGGACTTAGTGCTTGTTGTTCGACGGGAGAGAGGGGCTGAGTTGCGGAAATGCGGGAGGATTGGGGAACGGTTTCGCTCCTGGGACCTCCGACAAGTTCGAGACTAAGCTATTCTCAACGCGTCTTTTCATTATTTTCCTCTTCACGGAATCGTTCACCTGAGGCCCCGTGTCCCGTTTATGGGGCACGAGCGACAAGTTCGAGTATTTGATCGAATTCGCCGCGAGGGGCGACTGGAGATTGGAATCCATAAAGTTAGAATTTGATCTTCACCGCTTTAGGGGCAGGGAAACTAGGCATCTTTGGCAACTTCATGAGCTTCGGGGCTTTTTGGGCGACGACGCCTGGGAGCTGCTTTGCCACGAGTTTGCTCGTGATGCCCTTAATAGAAGCCTTGTCGGCTGCAGTAATGGACTTCAGGGTTCTTCCCGCGTAATCAATGCCTTTCTTTGCCATACTATTTCTTTTTCTTGGCAGGGGCCTTGGCTTTTGCGCCTTTGATGGCCTTTACTGCCTTCTTTCCTGTTTGTGTCATAAGTTTCTTTGTCCCTAGTTTGGAATTCAACTCCTTGTTGGATGCCAACTTCGATTTGATCGACGCCATGATACCGGAATCAGTGGGAGCGAAATCGTTTCCGTTCATTACTGATCCCTGCATTGCCTGCGTCGGCAGAATCTGAGATGGATCCATGGGCGGAGCTTGAAGGGGCATGGCCGATGGGCTCATGTTCTTCATTGGAAAATTCAGTGCCATGGGATTATTTCTTGGTTAGGAATGGTTTTATTTTCTTTTTCAACACCTGTTTTCGACCCTTCGTGCCAGTGGCATCGACCATGAGCCTGCCTTCTGCGGCAGAATCTGCTGTGGTACGAGGGGATGTTGATACAGTTGAGGCGACTGGAGCGTCCATATATGGGGCATTATAACAGACTATCTAGAGTAACCCTTATAGGCCCTCATCGCATTGTTACGCACATTCGCCAAAGCCTGAGCTGTAAGTCTGTTGTTCAATCCTGCAGGCATAGCTCCTCGTTCTCGCTGCGAAATATCCGACGCTTCGCTTAACCCGTAAGAGTTCCTATCCTCATCGTCTGCCGATGGCACAAACCAGGGGTTACCGAGCGCGCTGATGTTCCGTGCCCTCTCCTCCATTTCAAGATCACCTGGGAGAGCTGGAATAAAAGAATCCTCCATTGAGTTGAACTTTGCAGCTCCCTGTTCATTCAACACCTTCTGATTCTGCATATTACGTACGGCCTTTAGGTAGGCCTCACGTTCAGCAAGCTGGTCATCCTGAGTCTGCCTAGCAGGCATCTGTTGATCTCCCCTGATAAGAGGAATCTTATCCTCCATCACTGGCATAGAATCCATGTCTCCCATACCACGAGCGAACCTAGGGAGTTGCCTCATTGTTTCATCCGGATTAAAGCCGACAGGAAGCCCACCGGGGACCCTGCCTGAAGGTGTACCTGCTTGTCGCGTGTTACCGGCAGTCGGCATTTGTCCCGCATTACCAGCGACTGGGGGTTTCATGCCCTTGAGCTTGCTCTTAAGGACATCCTTCTTCGCCGTGGTGTTCGGTGTCCCAGGTCCACCCTCACCATCCGGCTTGTCACCGGAATGGTTGATGTAAATGTGAGTATCTGACATGGAAGTATTGGTTATTTCGTTCCGCAGC
>Ga0209777_10000611_pt1 | contig 57403 bp, 54 predicted proteins | sample FrelakmetHBP12HB_FD_187147 | JGI IMG/M metagenome (GOLD analysis project Ga0209777, IMG submission 187147) | Freshwater lake sediment microbial communities from the University of Notre Dame, USA, for methane emissions studies -HBP12 HB (SPAdes)... | ecosystem: Environmental > Aquatic >...
TCTTCCCTTGACTCAAATCTCCTCCTCAAGATCTTCGCTTCTCCTCCGTCAGCACCGCGCTCCACACTAAATTATTCTTACTTCCTCTTCCCCGACCCCCAGAAGCCTATCTGAAAGTGAAGGTAGGCAAGGAATGTTTCGCCTCCGGTAACCATTCCGGTCATTTAAAATTTACTTCCGAACTTATTCGAACATGGTGTATAATAATTCTGGGTTGGTAAATTCATGAAAGAGAGCTACGGCACATGAGAATTTTATTGAGCCTTCTCAGTCTGGTTCTGGTTTTTGCTCAGCTTCCTCTTCCCTTTGGCCCTTCTCAGGAGGAGAAGCCTGAAGCGGTGGAGAAGCCCTCGCCGGTCAAGGGCTGGTGGATGGTCTCCCACTTCGCCGTTCCTCCGACGCAGTATTCGAGAGCTGGCAAAGGGATCATCAAGGCCGAAAGCCTGGGGACGCGGTCTTCCCTTTTTAAGGAGGCGGGAGAGAAGGAGAGGAACTATCCCATCCTCTCCTGGAAATGGAAGGTATCGAATGTCGTCCGCTCCGCCATCGAGACGAGAAAGGATCGCAATGATGCGGCAGCCCGGGTGATCGTCGTCTTTGGAAAAGAGAAAAGCTTCTGGACGATGGAGGGGATGGAACCCCGGGGGTTGAAAATCGAATATATCTGGGCAAGCCGTCTGCCCGTCGGGCAGGTCTTTAATCATCCCTCTGAGAAATCCTGCAAGATTTTCGTGGTCGAGTCCGGTGAAGGGAAGGCGGGACAATGGGTCAATGAAGAAAGGAATCTTCGGAAAGACTACAGCACCGCCTTCGGGACAGGATCTGCCCAGGTGATCGCAATCGGCATCGAGACCGATACCGACCAGAGCAACGAAATGGTCACCACCTATTACTCCGACCCTATCCTGAAGAAGAAGTAGCCCGGCCCGGCCAATCAAATTTTACTCAAGAGAACAAATCGTTCGGACCTGATTTCAGCACCCGTTCTCTTCCCGCCCGATTCCTTCCCATTTTCTTGCTTTCTGAGGTCGGGAAGTTTATACTCAGCCTACATATCCGGAAGGAGGGAAATAGAAATGAAAAGCGTCCTTTTAATCTTTTTTTGCCTGTTTTTCTTCGAAAGTGCAGCGACCGTTCTTGCGCAGACCGAGATCGAGCCCGCGAAACCGCAGAAGTCCACGGTGGTCACCGGCAAACTGAACGCCATCACCGATGTCCCGGGCATTGAAGTAGGCCACTATGACAGCAACCACACCGGAACGACGGTTGTCCTTTCCCGCGGTGGAGCGGTCGGCGGGGTGGATGTCCGCGGTTCGGCCCCTGGTTCAAGGGAGACGGACCTCCTTAACCCGACAAACCTTGTTGACAAGGTGAACGCGGTTGTGCTGACCGGCGGGAGCGCTTACGGCCTCGCGACGGCTGATGGTGTCATGCTCTGGCTTGAAGAAAAAAAGATCGGTTGGCCGGTGGGGGGAGGCAACGTGGTCCCGATCGCTACCGCGGCAGTGCTGTATGATCCGGGCAGGTTCGGCAGGACTTTTCAGGATAGACCCACGGCGGATTTCGGGAAAAGGGCGTGTGAAAACGCTTCTGCAGGCCTGGTGCAGATGGGCAATGTCGGCGCAGGGGCAGGGGCCATTTCCGGAGGGCTTAAAGGGGGAATCGGAACAGCCAGTGTGGACCTTGGAAATGGCGTGATCGTGGGTGCCATCGTTGCCATCAATTCCAACGGTTCGACTGTAAATCCCGAAACAGGAGAGTTTTACGCAAAATATCTTGAAGTGAACAATGAATTTGGAGGACTGAAGCCACCATTTTCGTCCGCCAGCCTCTCGACCGACCCGACCTCTGCAGTGGCGCTAAATGACACGAACGAGCCGATAAAGAACACCACCATTGCGGTGGTTGCAACGAATGTGCAGCTTACCAAGGCCCAGGCAAAAAAAATCGCCGAAATGGCCCATGACGGCCTTGCGAGGGCGGTTCGTCCCGCTCACACCATGTTCGACGGCGACACCGTCTTTTCCCTGGCCACCGGAGAACTCGATCCGGCCGTCCTGAAACAGCAGGCAGCATGGGGAAACATGGCCGCGAACGTGAACAAGATTGGCGCTGCGGCAGCGGACGCCCTTGCCAGGGCAATCGTCCATGCCATGCTCAGCGCCCAGACTGTCGGGACGGTTCCTTCCTATAACGACAGGTATCCGGGTGCCTTCACAAAGTAGGATCGTGCGGCGTAGCAAGCGTATGACCGCTGCGAGGGGGGGCCTTCCTTTTCGGCCGGACTGCTGCCTTCAGTGATTTCACCTTCCGCCAAAGTCTTGCGATCACGCCCCCTTTCCCGGGGGCTTCTTCGGGCCCTTTCCCTTTCAGCACAGGCATCCTGCCCAGAGGACTTATGGAAGGGAAACCCCCTGTGGTTGCCCTTTCCTGCCTTCAAGTTGCGTCAATTCCCTGATTGATTCACCTTCTTCCCGCTCTTCCAAAAGTGAAATAAAAATAGAGACAACTGGTGACAGCGACAAGACTCAAGCAGGAAAACATCATCGGATAGCTGGTCCATTGAAGGACAGCGCCCATGATCATGGGACCGATACCCAGCCCGAAGTCGGCAAGTCCTGTAAACGTTCCCATGGCTGAACCCCGAGCAGAACCTGAATTTTCAATGGCGTACACCAACAAGGACGGAGTGACGAGAGCCCATCCAGTTCCCATCATCATTGCAACAAGGATAAACATCGGCAGAGTGGTAGAACAAGCCAGGATGATCATTGAAACAACGATTGTGGTGAGACAGGGCATAACGACCTTTCTCCTATCGTAGAGATCCAGCATCTTTCCGCCAAGAGCGCGAGTCAAGACGAGGGGGATCGTTGAGAAGATGAAAAAGATCCCGGGATTCGAGACTCCATTCTTCAGGGCATAGAGAGGAAAAAAGGCACACACACTTCCCCAAATAATGTTCAGCAGGAAGGTGACCGTCGATGCCGGAAGCGCTTCGCGGCTCAGAATACATTGGAGTTTTGGAGACTCGTTTCTCAACGGAATGCCTTTCTTCTTACCCAATTTCGTGGTGATCAACAGAGAGCACAAAGAGAGCCCTGTGCAAAGCAAGAAAAGAACCACGAAGTTAAACCGGTTGACGACAAGAATCCCGAGGTAGGGCCCCAAGAGAAAGGCTATATTGCCGGATAGATAAAAGTAGCTGATCGACTGACCCCGATGCATCTCAGGGGTGATGTTGGATACCAGAGTAAAAATGGCGGTGCTGAAGAAGGCGAGCCCGATTCCATGAAAAATCCTCACGACCAGAAGAGGCCAGAAGGGAGGTGCTAATAGATAGGCGATGGAGGAAAAGATGTAGAAGAGGGTTCCAACCATCATGAAGGTCCTTTCGGCGATGTTGGATAGGGCTCTTCCCACAAGGGGACGGAAGATCAACGATGAGAAACTGAAAATTCCAATAAGAAGACCAATTTCCGCCTCCTTCGTTTCGGACCTTGAAAGATAGATGGGAAGGGTTGGAATCAGCATGGTGAAGACCGATGAGAAGGCAAACTGGGCAAAGGAACAGAGCATAAAATCACGGCTTAATATCTTCGGCATGGTCCTGCCTTGATACGACTCTCTTGCCGCACCTGGGACATCCGGCCTTCGAGCAGGCTGAGCAGTAATGTCTCCCGCACTCAGGGCATTTCTTGAAACAACTGGCACAGAGGATATGCAATTTTTCATCGCAAAGGTAGTATCCTCCCCGAGGGTAAAAGCATGCTTCGCAGGGTAAAGGGTCCATCTTCCTCAAGAATGGATTGTAGATCAAGGGGAAGGCCCTTGACGAAAGTCGCCTCCGGATATCGATCCAAAAGACGGGCGCCTGTGCCTCGATATCAATGGCGCAGACGGGCTCTATTCGAACATGGAGTGCGTACTTGGACACAAGATCCTGGACCTTCCATCTCTTTTCTCCCTCGATGGCGTCCAATTTGCCGGATAGTCTCACACGCGCTTCTTCCTGTGAAGGCATTCCTTCATTCCGGTGTTCAGGAGCACCATTTTGGGAAGGTCCTTTTTTCTCAAAGGCCCTTCGGGTCTCGGCCTTCAGGGCCTCGTAATACTCGAAGACCCTTCGAATGTCGCGGTTGAGTCTCTTCTCAAGGCTTTTGATGAAAGGGCCAAATTCCTCTCTGACGACCAGAGAGGCAGCAGAAAAACCCGCCTCAATTGCTTTCAGGGTGTCCCCTCCAACGGTTGCTGCAACCCGATCCGATTCCTTCAGCTCAACTAAAACGTCGCCCGCTCTGTCGCCCAGAATCAGCGTTGCAAGATTCCGCTTATTGATGAGCAGGGAGAAAATGCCCTCTCTCTTTTCATCCGAAAGGGCCACATACTTGAAAAACGTCAGGACGTAGGAAACGGTTTGCTGTTCTACCTTCTGAAGGCGGAAGGTGGCGTTGGAAAGAACGACCTTCTCAGACACCCATGTTGATAGCTTATCGATGTTCGGGAGATGAGAAGGATGAGCCGCTTCTGCCATTTTTCCTTTTCCCGAGAAGACCTTTTCGATGGCCTTGAAGATCTCCGATTCGTAAGAGGCAGTAATCGCACCTTCCGAGGAGGGGCGATCTGAGAAGCTGAGGACCCCATGTTCCGCGACACAGAGTGCCGAGGAAAGGGAGGAAGGAATGAGAAATTCCAGAGAGCCATCATCTCTTTTTTCGAGAATGGCTCCTTCATGGGTCAATACATCCGTTATCACTTCTGGTAAGGACCTGCTCTGTCCCATCTCTTGCCTTTCAAAGATCTCTATATTTCGTACTCATCACCGAAGACCTCGTCGTCAAAGGACTTCGCCTTGAAATATTCTTTCTTCGCCCTCAGGAGGTCTTCCCCAAGGTTTTCAAAGCCCGCCTTGAGGTCTCTCTCACTTGAGCTGTTAAGCCAGATCTGCATCACGATATCCTCAAAATCCTCTTCCTTTTCGAGATGGCCCAGAATGGGTTCGATTTCTCCGATGACCATCTCAAACATGTTGATCTTGTTATCCAGTATATCGATGATATAATCCTCCAGAGTCCCCTTCACCGCAAGGTTAAAGACGAACACATCCCGGGTCTGCCCGATCCTGTGGAGCCTGCCGATTCTCTGCTCGATTCTCATGGGATTCCACGGAAGATCAAAATTGATGAGGGTGTTGCAGAACTGGAGGTTTCTCCCTTCTCCTCCGGATTCCGTCGAGACGAGAACAGGCACGTCATCCCTGAAACGGTCAATGGCCGTGTTCTTCTGGATGGCAGGCATCGTACCCCTGAAAGTTGTAAAAGGAATCCCGTTTCGCACGAGCAGGTCAGTGATATAATCCATGCTTTTCAGGTATTGGGTGAAAATGACCTTTTTCTCCACAGGGTTTTTCTTGACAAGGTCAATGAGCGCCATTCCCTTGGATACATCTCCGAGACCGTCCATCCACTCGATCAGCGCTCTCTTCTCATTTCCCTCGCCGGGCATCTGAAGAAGGCTTTCTTTGAGGGCATAGGGACTGCTTCCGGCTTCTCTTAATAAGAGATTAACCGTCATCCTGTTCAGCCCATCCTGCCGGAGGTAATCGCTCAATCCCCGATAGATTTTCATTTCTGTTTCAGTAGGTTCCACCCTTAGCGTGGAAGCAAACCTCCTGGGAAGCTTCAAGTCGATGGCGCTCCTCGTATTTCGAATCATCACATCACGGAGAAGCTCCCTCATTTTATCCCGATTGGCGGGGGCTCTCAGGTTCCCCTTACGGAGATACTCTTGCTTGAAAAGCTTTTCTGTCTTGAATTGTCCGGGTTTGAGAAGGGTGATCAGATTGAAGAGTTCGATCAGATTATTCTGCAAAGGCGTGGCCGAAAGAAGAAGAATGAACCTTTTCTGAATCTGGTTGATGAGTTTCCAGGAGAGGGTCGCCCTGTTTCTCAGATGATGGGCCTCATCGACCACGACGAGATCATAAAACTGCCGGGTCACCAAAGGCATATTCCTTTTGCTCTTGGCCATGTTGAGAGAGGCGATGACGTATTTCTCCTTCCAGATCTTTTCTGGGTCACCCAGCGCTCCCATGTCCTCCGTTGTCATGAATTCAATCCCGAATTTGGACTCCATCTCCTCTTTCCACTGGGAAACCAGAGAGGAAGGGGTAAGAATCAAGATGTTGTTCACCATTCCCCGCATCACATATTCTTTGATGACCATCCCAGCCTCAATGGTCTTTCCGAGACCCACCTCGTCGCAGAGGAGAGCTCTTCCTCGGAAATATTTAAGGACTTTCTTTACGGTCTCGATCTGATACCAGTATCGTTCCACGTCCCTGATAACATTGAGGCACAGGAGCTCATCGAAGCTGCTCTGGATGGTGAGATGCGTGTAATCGATCAGGAGCTTGATCTCATTCAAGCTCGCAAGGGAACTCGTTCGAAATGAATTGAGGACCTCGTCTCCAAGAGGGGAAAAGGTGACAGGGATGTGATATTCGGGGATCGTTGGCGGCCCGGGTCTTCCAGCGGTCCCCGAGGGGGACTCCGGTTTCGGAGGTGTCGCCGCTGATACGATTTCTTTGGATGAACCATCCCTTGGGGGAACATCCCGTGCATCAATCGCAGGATGGGGACGAATTGCCTTTTCCTTTGCTGGAGCGGCCTTCTCAGTCTTCGGTTTTGAAAGCGACCTCCACTCGTAAAACCTTATCCAATCTTCAATTTCGGCAAAGGTTGCTTTCGCCTCTCTCTTGTCCGAAGGAGAAGCCCGTTTTTCGAGAAGTTCCTTCGCTCTGTTCAGGTAATCTCTGGCCTGGCGGATATTGCCGAGCTCGGCCTCGCCCCGGCTGAGAAGGGAATAGTCTCTCCACAGGGAGCGCATTCGGGAAAGCTGTAAAAGCCAGGGCCTGGCCATCTCATAGTTTTTCAACTCAAAATAAGCCAGGTTCACGATATCGACTAAGTTGGCTTCATCGCCGGGAAACTCATGGAGCAGATTTTCAAGACACTTATAGGCCTTTCTGAAATTGCGCTGCCTCAAAAAGCGCTGATACGCTCTGTAGGTGTCTTCGGGTGTCCTGAACATCTTCATAACCTGGCTGGCTCCCGTTCAGGAAACCCATAACCTGTCACCTATGAAAATACAATCCCTTTTCCATTGGGATTTTGGCTACGGGATCGGGGAAAGGAAACCTCCAGGAGTTTAGCCGCTTCTGACTGAAAAAATCTGTCTGATAAAAATATTTTGGAGTCTGTTACAGCGCGTTGTAATGGCATTTTGATACAGCAGGGGATGCGTGACAAACGGATCCACGACGACTTGGGCCACGGCCATCAGAGATCCTGCACTCTACGCTTATTTGGAGATCATTTCCAAACAGAGCGGAAGACCCGGAGGAGGTTGAGGCCGATCATTTTTTCGATGTCGCAGTCGGAGTAGCCTCGCGCTGCAAGTCCTCGTGTGATTCCGGGGATGTCTGATGCACGACCGACCCCCTCCACGGTCCCCCACGGATTTTTGATTTCGTCGTAGCGCCGATTCCAGCGGTTCGCCTGCCAAGCCGTGAACCCTTCAAAGAGATCGGGCCCGAGGCTCACATGATCCACTCCAACAAGCCGAACCAGATAGTCGAGAATGTCGAGATAGTCCCGAAGGGTCGGGCGAATCCCCGGCCTCAGTTGACAGAAGGCGGGATGGCCGTTCACGCCAATACACCCCCCGCCTTCGGCCACCTTCTTGATGAGATCGTCAGGGACATTGCGCTTGTTCTGACAAAGGCTGTAGGGATTCGAGTGGGAGAGGATCACCGGTGCCTTTGAAATCGAAGCGGCATCGGACGCCGTCTTCCAGCCCACGTGGGAAAGATCAACGATCATCCCCAGCCGATTCAACTCTCTCACGATCTGCATTCCGTAATAGGTCAACCCTTCATCACGTGGCTCATAACAGCCGTCGCCTGCAAGGTTTCGTCCCATGTAGGTGAGCTGAACGATCCGGATTCCCAAGGCATGGAAGATGGCGAGGTTCGTAAGATCTTCCTCGATCGGAGAAGCTGTCTGAAATCCCAGTATGAGCCCCAGTTTCTTCTCGGTCTTTGCCTTCGCAATGTCATCGACTGTGCGGACCAACAGCAATTTCTCCGGGTAGGTGTCGAGGGAGGCGTAGTAGTCCTTGATGAACTCAAGGGTCTTCATAAATCCTTCATTGTGAGCGGCAACGGTAATATGCGCTGCGGTGATCCCCGCAGCCAGGAGCTCGTCAAAGGCAAAGGTCGTTCCTGCGAGCCCATCAATCACAATGGACCTCTTGTGGAGGGCATCCGCTTTCAGGGATTCACTTGCACTCGATCTCTTTGCTGTTGCCATCTTTTCCCATCTCCCTTCTTTCTTCGAACTCCGCCATCTCGGCCATGAGGGACTTGAGCCGCTCATAGGTTTCCACATATTTGTGATAGGAGAAGTCATAGACTTCTTTCAAGGCCCCATCGGGAGATAGGACGTCCCCCCGATGAACCACCCGGGCAATGGCCTCATCATAACCTTTGAAGATGCCCGCTCCGATTCCAGCCCAGATCGCAGCTCCCAGGGCCGCAGGCTCCTCGTTCAGTGTGAGCTGAACTGGCCTTCCCGAGACGTCGGCATGAATTTTCATCCACAGGCGACTCTTCGACCCTCCTCCTGCAGCAAGGAGCTTCTCCACATGATAGCCATGCCGGTCCAGATTTTCGAGGATGGCCCGGGTCCCGAAGGCTACAGCCTCATAGAAAGCCCGCCAGAGATGGGCGGGTCCATGGCGCAAAGTCAGCCCCCACAGCCCTCCCCGTGCCAGAGGATCCTTGAATGGAGTCCGATTTCCTTGAAAGAAGTCAAGGGCGATGAGTCCCTCGCTGCCGGGAGGAACCTGCGATGCCAGGGCATCGAGCTCCTGGTAAGAGAACTTTCCCCCAAAGATATTCTCCAGGAGCCACTGCATGACGCTGCCACTCGTAGACTGGCCGCCTCCCAGCGTAAAAGTGCCCTCTGCCAGAGGGCCGTCATAAGGTCCCCAGACATCCGCGAAGACGGGGCTTCGGGACTGGGCCATGTGGCACGTCGAGGTGCCGATGACGAGGGCCATTGCCCCGGGCGTCAAGGCCCCGACACCGACCTGAGCCGCATGGGCATCGACCCCTCCCTGAACGACCAGTGTCCCCGGAAAAAGGCCGGAGGCTGAAGCAAACTCCCGTGAAAGGGTGCCGAGCTTCGTTCCCACCGGAACGACCTCACGGGGCCATTTCTCTGCAAGGTGGCCGTAGCCAAGCTCCTCCAGGAGGTCATAGGGAAGGCCCCCGCGCTCCTGAACATAGTGCCATTTCGCAGCGGCATTACTCCGGCTGACCGTCCAGCGGCCTGTCAGGTGAAAGGTGAAAAAGTCCGTCTGTTCGACGATCCATCGGGTCCTGGCAAAGATCTCTGGCTCATGGTCCGAGATCCACATTGCCTTTGGGATCATCCACTGGGGAGACTCTTTTCCCTCTCTTCCTCCTGCAAACCGCAGGACAGGATGCCGGGTGGCCGTGACCCGATCGGCCTCGTGCCTGGCCCGCTCATCCATCCACAGGAGGGCGGGACGAAGAGGGAGCCCCCGTTCATCCAGAGCCACCACGGTACAGGACGTACACGCATAGGAGAGAGCAATAACGTCTCTGGCAGGTATTGAGCTTTTACGAAACACTTCACGAACCGAAGCGATCAGCGCGTTCAGCCAGGCCCGAGGGTCCTGTTCCACCCAGCTCGCCTTCGGTCTCTGGGTTGGATAGCCGGTAGATGCCTCTGCAGCCATGTTACCGTCGAGATCGAAAAGACAGGCCCGAAGGCCCTGGGTTCCGACGTCAATTCCCATCAAATAAGGCATCGGTCAATATTCCCCCTTCATCATGCGCAAAGACATTGCGCTCAGAGCACCGGGCAAAGCGTAAAAAAAGATAACGGAAAATCGAATGAGGCGCAAACATCTCGCAAGCAACGTTCTCCAGGCATCTCGGGTGCTCCTGACGATTCTCAACCTTTGACTGCTCCGCCCATGAGGCCCTGAACGAAATAGCGCTCCAGGAAGGCATAAACGATGAGCGTTGGGATAGTCGCGAGAAGGGCTGCTGCCATCAATTCATTCCAGGCAATGCGAAACTCTCCGATCATGGCGCCGAGACCGACGGAGATGGTGTACATGGACTCCGTTGTTGCGAGGGTCAGGGCGAAAAGATAGTGATTCCACGCGAGAAGAAAAGTGAAAAGGGAGGTCGCACCGAGTCCGGGCACGGCCAGCGGAACGACGACCCGGAGAATCGCTTGAAGGCGAGAACAGCCATCCACCATGGCGGATTCATCAAGTTGCCTCGGGATGGTTGCGAAGAAACCCTGGAGCATCCAGGTACTGAAGGGAAGGGAGAAAGAGGCGTAGGCAAGGACCAGGGCGAGGTGGGTATTGAGAAGACCCACGATCCGCATGAGAGTGAAATAGGGGATGACCAGAAGGACCGATGGAAGCATCTGGGTCACGAGAATGAAAGACATCAACAGCCTGGCTCCCCGGAACCGAAACCGGGCAAAGCCGTAGCTTGCCGGGACCGCGAGAAGGAGCGAGAGCAGGGTTGCGGAGACCGCGACCACCGCGGTATTCGCAAAATAGCGCGCGAAATTCTTCATCTGCCAGATGGAAAGGTAGGGCTGAAAGGTTGGTTCGAGAGGAATCCATGTGGGCGGCGTTCGAAAGGTCTCGGGTTCTGTTTTGAGTGAGGTTGAGAGCATCCAGCCAAGGGGAAAGAGAACGGCCAATGTCACGGAGATGAGGGCGGGATAAAGGAAAATAATTTTCGCTCTTTTTCGCATCTTTTCAACCCTTCGGCATTACCAATCGGGTATAGACGATGCTGAATCCCAGAACGATCAGAAGCATCAACAGGGCGATGGCCGAGGCATAGCCAAATTGATAATACTCAAACGAGGTTCGGTAAACCAGAATTGAAAGGAGCTCTGTCGAGCGCAGTGGGCCCCCATCCGTCATGATCTTCACGAAATCAAAGGCCCGGAAGGCCCAGATGAAATCCATCAGGGAGGTCACGAGGATGACATACTGCAGGTTGGGGATCGTCACAAATCTCAACACCTGCAGAGAAGAGGCCCCGTCGATCTGAGCTGCCTCGTATTGTTCCTTCGGAATGGTTTGAAGCCCCGCATACAACATGATCATGACAAAAGGAAAGCACTGCCAGGCATAGGCAAGGATGATGGAAAGCATGGCAAGGTGCACATCCGCGAGCCACGGGAGATCCGTTACGAGAATTCCGATCTTCTTGAGCAGGGCGTTGGCCGCTCCGTACTGGGCATTGAGGATCCAGCGCCAGGTGACTCCGGCGACCACCTGGGAGACCATCCAGGGCATGAGGAGAAGAAGGCGAAAAAGGACGCTCCCTTTCAGGTGCTGGGAGAGCATCAGAGCGAGCACGAAACCGAGGACCATGTGGAGCAAGACGCTCACGACCGTGAAGAAGACCGTGATCCGGAGGGAGCCCCAGAAATGGGGATCGGAAAGAGCTTTCTTGAAGTTGGCCAGCCCTACGAATTTCATGGCAAACTGGGGCAAGACCTCCCTGAATGCAAGAAAGGCTGCGTAGGCGAGGGGAAAGATGAGAATCAGAGTGAGAAAGAGGAGCGCAGGAAAGACAAAAAGATAGCCTTCGCGGTCACCGCGAAACCAGGAGCGCCGGCTCAGGAGCTGGCTTCCCGCGGCAACAGGTGAAGAGGGATTGACGTTCACGTCTGAGTTCCCGTTGAATCGAAAAAAAGGAGGGCCGAGATACCGGAGCCCTCCCCGATTTGAATGGAGCAATTACCTCATCAAAGCCCGGATCGCTGCGCCGGCGTCTTTGGCTGCCTGTTCCGGGGTTTTCGTCTTCAGCAGCGCCGCATGGAGGGCATCGACGATGGCGCGGTTTGCCTCGTTCCATTTGACATAGATCGGGTAGCTGGTCGCCGTGCGGATCGCCTCCAGCATGACGGTGAGTTCCGGGTTATCGCTTATCTCCTTGGTCTTGAATACCGACTGCCTCGTGGGGACCATCGTCGCCTCGCGGAAGAATTTCAACTGGTTCTCCGGCTTGTTGAGGTAGAGGATGAACTTCCAGGCCTCCTCAGCATGTTTGGAGCCCGTTGCGATGGAAAAGACCGTTCCCCTGCCGGAGCTTGTCTTGACTTTCCCCGGGAAACGCATCATCTTCACCTTTCCTTTGAGCTGCGGATTGGCGCTGAAGATACCCCCATAGGTCGCGTAAGGCCCTACGATCATCGCTACCTTCTCCTGGGCGAAGAGGTTCACCTGAGCAGCATAATCGACGTCGGTCGGTCCTGGTGGAACCACCCCGTACTTGGTATAAAGCTCCACATAGAACTTGAACGCCTCGATCCCTGCCGGGCTGTCGACCAGCGTATCCGTATAATCGGCGTTGAAGAAATCTGCACCGTTGGCGAGAAACCAGCTCTGCATCCAGATGTTGGCAATGGCAGGAGAGGCAAGCATTCCAAAGGCCCAGCGCCCCTCTGCCGGATGGGTGAGTTTCTTCGCGGCAGCGACAAATTCGTCGAAGGTCTTCGGCGGCACATCCGGATTGAGCCCTGCCTTCTTGAAGAGATCCGTGTTGTAGTAAATGACGAGGGCATCCCCTTCATGAGGAAGGCCGTAGAGGGCTCCCTTGATCGTCATGGCCTTAACGAGGTATGGGCTGAAATCCTGAAGGAAGGTCTTTCCTCCGGCCTTGGCGACGAGTGGGTCGAGAGGGAGAAGGAAGCCCATTTCCACGAAGCCCGGGACGTCCGTCGTCAGAATCCTCACCACGTCCGGGGGATCTCCGCCGCGGCTCTGGGTGACATACTTGTTGAGCTTGTCATTGACGGAGACGGGGTCGAGGGTGACCTCCATGTCGGGGTTCTCCTTCATGAAGGCCTGAGTGATCTCCGTCAGGCTCGGTCCCGCAGGCTTCTCAGCCAGGCGCCAGTCCTGGAACCGGATCGTGACCTTTGCGTCGGCTGTGATCGCCCCGAGAAAAATCATCACTGAAACGATACCCAAGAGAACTGTCCATCTTGCCCTTCGATTCATCTCACGCCCTCCTGTTCCCTGAATTGAGTTGGATGCGAACACTCCTTGACCCGTTCGGAGAACGGGCCCTGCGCTTTTTTAATGGGTATTGCATGGCAACCGATTAGGGTTGCTTGCTGTTTAGGCAGCCGATCTCCTATCGTTTTCCTTCCCCTTCCAATTCCTTTCGAAAGGCTTTTACCACGGCCATGAACTTCTTCACCCGAACGGGATCCACCGGATTGAGGGTCCTCCCATCGACTTTGAGACTACTGGCCACGATCGCACCCTCTGCAACCTGGAGCACAGAGCGGACGTTCTCTGCCGTAACTCCCGTGCCGACCAAAACGGGAACTCCCCGTGAGACACGTCGAACAGAGGAAACGGCTTCAAGGTCAGGTTCAAACCCGGCGGCCTGTCCCGAGACCGCCAGGGCGTCAATGTGCGAATGGACGACGGCGCCGTAGGCAGCGGCAGCGAGATCCCGAGGAGCCAAGGGGACCCCGAAGGCGCAGGTCAGGTTGTTAATGAGCCTTACGTCCTTGGCACCGATGGCACGCCGAAAGCGAAGGGCTTCCGCTCCTCGGGTATCCATGACCCCCATATCTCCCACATATCCGCCGGAAAAGTACCCGCGCACAAATTGTCCACCGCTCGCGTGGGCAACGGCAATACCGGAAATGGGATCGAGAAGCATGTTCACACCGAATGGAACCGCCAGTTCTTCCCAGAGACTTCCGATGCAATACGTCATGGCAGCCACGATCTCCGGTCCCACTTGCGTCTGATACGGAACATCTGCCTCATTTGCAAAGAGAATCGCATCGACCCCGCCCTCAATCAAGTTAAGGGCATCCTCTCGAGCGTGTCCGCGGATCCGCTTCATTGCGCCTGCTGCATCGTAATCAGGCGTGCCGGGAAGGGGAAGGAGGTGGACTCCCCCGATGATGACCTTGCCGACCCTGCAGAGTTCTTGGAAAAAACCGCTCATGAATAGCGCTCCCGGTCTATCCCTATTCGTTTTATAGCGGAATCATAACAAATCCTGATCAGGGGCTCAAGGGATCATCCCCCCTTTTTCTCCCGGCATGATTCATTAACGGTCTCAATTGAGTATTGACATCCTGCCAGAAGATCTCAAGTTAAGCTCATGGGCTCCACCCTCACCTTCTCCCGCCAGGGCAGGAGAGGGTGTTTTGTTTCCTTGAATGACACCGTGCGCTTTGCGTGATGTTACGTCCTATCCCGGCGGAAGGGCTTGGCCAAAATTTCCAGGACCCGGAAATCGAAGAAATTGTTGCAGTGGGAGGGCCAGACCACAATCGCACAATCTGAACCGCTTCCCTTTTCCGACCAAGTTCCGCCGACTGCGATGGTCTTCTCAATAGGAATTGCTCCGCTATCGGCGGCCATGATCGTACATTCGATCGCCACCTTCATTCCCACTCCGAACAGGGATCGCAGCGCCTCGGCAACGACTTCTGTATGGGAGGCCCCTGAGAACTTGCTTGTAAAGGACCGCTCCAGTCCTGAGAGGATGTGGCTCTGCTTCACCACTTTGCATCCCAACGATTCCAGTTCCTTCAGGGCCGCCAGATCGAAGTTCCAGATACCGGGTTCAGAATAGCCCACGTGAGAGCTGATGATCACCAGGTTCGTCTCCCTGGCCATCTTTCTTGCGAACTGGAGACCGGTCTTTCCGCTCGAACTCGCTACAACAACACTCTTGATGTCTCCTTCCTTCAGCCGGTTGTGAACGACGTCGATGACCTCTTCTGTATTGTCCACACCGGGTTGATCAAAATAGACGACAGGTCGAGTCGCTTCCGTCATAGGGCCTCCTTCGAAGAGAGAAGAATGATCTTTCACCAACATAACAAGAATTCGTTTTCTCTGCAACGGGTGAAAGAAGAGGATTGATTTTTACACTGGAACTCCGATATAAGGACCAAGAACAATTATGGCGCCGCAGAGGAATTCGCCGAGATTATGGAGGTGAATCGGGGAGGCGAGAGTCCTGTGTACTTGGTATAAATCGAAGTACGGGTGACTCCAAGTTCTTGAGCCGTCTTGTGGACAGGAACATCGACCAGCATAATCTTCTTCATAGCCGTCCCTCCTTAACTCGTCCATGTACCACTCGGTCTCCATCTCAAAGGCGGATTCGCTTCGCTTAATCCCCCTTGCTTCTGTCCATTATGCTTTGAGATTAAACGTAGGGCAGGCGACTCTGCCTGCCGGGGCGGTCGGCGGGGTCGCCGACCTTACTTAAGCTTTTGGGAATTATTACGGAGCCATTCGGATTTGATTCATTCGCTGCCATTCGTTCCATTCGTGCCTTGGATTCTCACCCGAATTGACAAATTCCACAGGCCTGCTTAAAATGTCTCTATTACACTTTTTTTGATCATTTAGAAAGAGGGTTTCGCGCCCATGTCTTTCCGCCGGCTTATTCTGATGCTTGTGTGCGTGATTTTCCTGGTCGGATTCGATAAACCCCCTGAGTTTCTATTGTATGATTTAAACGACAAGTTCGTCAGCCTCTACCAGTCCAAGGGGAAAGTGGTGGTCCTCTATTTCTGGGCGGACTGGTGCTGCAAAGACCGGGCCCTTCTCGCTGACGAGGATTTCTATAAGAAATATAAGGAGAAGGGGCTGGTCATCCTTGCCATCAACTCCGGCCAACCCAAAAAGGTGGTTGAGAAATTTACCAGGGAAAGGAACCTTCCTTACTTGGTCCTCCTCGATCTCCGATTCTCAGCGACGAAGCAGTACGGCGTCACTGCCTTGCCGATGATCTTCGTGCTCGATCGGGAGGGGACGATAAGAAACAGGGTTCTCGGCCAGGTCGAATTTGCATATCTCGAAAAGGTCCTTGACCCCCTGCTCTGATCCTACTAAAGTTTTTGACTATGGCAAAAGAGAATATCCTGAAAAGCGACTTCATCTTCGTTTGCGCAGCCCAGTTTACCATCTCATTCGTGATCTTCATTCTCATCCCCACGATTCCTATCTACCTCTTGAGCTTCCATGCGAAAGAGGCCGAAATTGGCGTCCTTGTCGGTAGTCTCAGCGTCTCTTCCCTCGTGCTCCGGCCCTTTGTAGGAAGAGCCCTCCTGAAGATTCCAGAAAGAAAATTCATGATGGCAGGGGCCCTTTTCTATGTCATCGCCTCTCTGGCATACCTCTGGGCCCCTCCTTTTTGGCCCCTTCTCGCCGTCAGGATCCTGCAGGGGATGGGGCTCGCCTTTTTCGCGACAGCCAGTTTCACCCTGGTTGCGAATATCGTTCCTGAAAGTCACCGCGGCCAGATGATCAGTTACTTCTATCTCGCCAACAACCTCGCCTTTGCCCTGGCGCCCTATTTCGGAATACTCATCGTCAATCAATTCGGGTTCAACGTCGTTTTCCTGGTCTGTACCGCACTGTCCCTGGTTTCACTCTACATCTCGGTGAAACTGAAAAGGGTGCAGAGCCTCCCGCCGGAAAATCAATCAATCGGAAGCCAGCCCTTTCTCAGCCGGGAAGCCCTTCCACCAGCGACCATGGCCCTCCTGGTCAATGTCATCTGGGGAGGCCTCACTGCATTCTTCCCCCTTTACGCGGTGGGTCATGGGATCAACCCCGGTCTCTTCTTCGCCGTCTTCGCGCTGATGCTTATTCTGTGCCGGAGCCTCGGTGGAAAGATTTTCGATCTCTATGACCGGAACAAGCTTTTGCCACCCTGCCTCATCGCCTATGTCATCGGAATGACTCTCCTTGCCTTTTCCAAGACCCTTCCACTGTTCATTCTTGTAGCGATCATCTGGGGAATTGGGAATGCCTTCCTCTATCCGAGTCTCATGATCTATGCCCTGGAACGGGCAGGCGCCACCTCACGGGGTCCTGCTATGGGGACGTTTACAGCCGTTGCGGATCTGGGCACAGGCATAGGCCCGATGGTCATGGGCCTCATCCTTCAGTTGACCAACTACCCGGTGATGTTCTTGTGTTTGGCGCTCACAGGTGTGACGAATTTTCTTTATTTCCATTTTTTCCTGAAAAAGAAGGGAGCGGATCAAAATGCCCATCTACGAATATCGTTGTGAGGATTGCGGAAAGATCTCCGAATTTCTTTTGATCAGGACCGACGACGCCTCAGGAATTCAGTGTAAACGATGTAAGAGCAAGAAGCTCTCGCGGATCCTCTCCAGGGTCCGGGTGATCCGGTCGGAAGAGAGCAGGCTGGAAAGCTTAGCCGACCCTTCACGATGGGGAGGGCTCGACGAAAACGATCCGAAAAGCATGGCGAAATGGATGAAGCGAATGGGGAAAGAACTCGGGGACGAAATGGGAGACATGAATATGGACGAGATGGAGCAGGCCATGGAAGAAGAGATGAGCCCGAAACCGGAAGGGGAAGAATAGGGAAAAATCCCAAATACCAAGCACCCAATCACAAATAGATTCCATTGAACCAAATTCAAAACTTCAAACTAAACACGGAATTTCTCTCTGCGGGTTGAATTCTCTCCTCCTCCGGCGGGTCCTCTGGCGGGTTCAAGTCAGAGACTTGAACCCACAAAGAGAAGAAATGTCAAGCTCCAAGAAACCAGAGGGGGAAGGGGGAGGAATAGAGGATTAAGATTAAGATTTTAGTTGACCTCTATGGAAGTTCGAGATACAATTTGGCAAGATGAGATACACGGAGGAGTGCCCATGCCACTGAGTCTTCGAATACCCTCTGAAAAGGCCAAACTGATTCAAGCGGCCGCGGCAAAAACCGGCAAGACGAAAACAGCTTATATCCTTCAGGCAGTGGATGAGAAATTAGGCTTCGTTAAGAATCGGGCTCAATTAGTCAGGGACCTTGCCGGGTGGCTTTCTCATGAAGAAGCTGAAGAGCTGAGAGATGCCGTTCGAGTCTTTGAGAAGGTCCATGAGGAGGATTGGGATTGAAGCTTGTCCTGGATACGAATATTTATTGCGATTTCGCAGAAGGGATGCCCGATGTCGTCGATGCAATTGCGACCTATGGCCAATTGATTTTTATTCCCTCCGTCGTCCTCGGAGAACTTCTTTTTGGGTTCATGAAAGGAAACAAACAACAATGGAATGAGAAAAGGCTCCGCCAGATGGTCAATCGGTTAAAGATAGAGATCATCGATATCAATGGTGATGTCGCCAGAAAATACGCCATGATCTATCTGTCACTTCAGAAAAAAGGAACCAAGATCCCCATTAATGACGTATGGATCGCTGCCTGCTGCATGGAGGTAGGAGGAACACTTTTGACAGGAGACAAACATTTTGAAAAAGTGGATCAAATCGATACGATGCTGCTGTAGAAGTAAAGCACTACGGGCTCTCTGACCGGTTTTGTAAGGTCCTCTGCTCAAGTCACTTCAAAAATTCCATGGCGCTGGCTGCGTAGATTTTCGCCGTAACCAGGAGATCTTCAATCGAAACCCACTCATCTTTCTGATGGGGGAGCGCCCTCTTGCCCGCCCCAATCGTGACGATGGGAATTCCTGCCCACGCGGAAAGAAACGTCCCGTCTGTTGCCCCGGGGACACCATCATAAATCGGTTTTTTTCCTGTCACAGCCTGGATCGCCTTTGATACCGTCCGAACGATCACCTCCTCATGTGATGTCTTCGTCCACGGGCGATCTTCAAAGACGTTCAGCCTGGCTTCGAATGAAATCCCTTTTGAAAGGCCTTTCTCCAGGTTTTCTCGAATCTCTTTCAGAGAACCGGAATCGAGGCTGGCAAGGATCGATCTCTCCTCTTCCTGCACAATATCCTCCAATTGCTTCTTCAGGACTTCATGGGACTGACCCGGGATGGTGCGGATATCGAGAAGCGTTCTACACTGGTCCGAAAGGACGTTCAGCTGAGGCTCTCCTCTCACCGGGGCCTGGATGACGGTGGCCGTGATGCTCGGATATCCCAGGAAGGGATCCTTTCCCTTTGTTTCAATCTCCTCTTGCTCGAGCACACGGATCTTTTCAAGAATGGATACCATCGGGGTAATGGGATTGAAGCCTGCGAGAGGCTGGGCTCCATGGCTCATTTTTCCTTTCGTAATCAGTTCGGCCCTCATCGCTCCCTTCTGGGTGGTACACAGATGATTATCGACCGGTTCGCAGATGATGGCCGCATCGACACGATCTGCCCATCCGTGACGGATAAAATGCTTCACGCCGGTCATCATATCTTCTTCGTCTGCCAGGATCCCTAAAAGGATCTTTCCCCTGAACGGAACCCCGGATTGGCTGACGGCCTGGACTGCCTTCACTGCGGCGGCCAAATTTCCTTTCGTATCGCAGGCCCCTCTTCCGTAAATCCTGTTTCCCACGAGCTTTCCTTCAAAGGGACCGTGCTTCCATACGGAGGGATCGCCTTCAGTGACGACATCCGTATGGCATTCGAACATGAGGCACGGACCCTCCTCCTGGCCATGAAGCACTGCGATAACATTGGGGGAGTGGGGTTCCACTCTCTCCACAACGACATCAAGCCCCATCTCTTCAAGGAGACGTGCAAGAAAGAGGGCGACCTTTTCTTCATACTCTCCAGCCCGTCGGACGCTTGGAATGCGGATGACCTCCTGGGTAAGCTCAATAAGTTCTTCCCTCTTAATTGCTTTCGTCACACGGTCGAGGTTCAAGGTTTGCCTCTTCTGCAAAATCAAGGGTCCGAGGATTCAAGGGGGCCAGGGTTCAGGTAATAAAAAGCCGTCAAGGGAAAACCCTGCAACGGATAGCCGTTCAGGGTGTGCCGGACTCGCTGACAGGAGGGCACCACCGGGGTGCCCTCCTGTCCTGAACGAAACCCTTCGCCGCCTCTTCTACGGTCTGACTTCCTGGATCAATACCTTTTTGCCACCCTGGATCTCAAAGAGGTAACTCGGCTTGTTTGTGGGAACGCCATCCTTCATATCCCAGTCGAACTGGATACCATGGAAGTTCTTCACGCTGGCGCAGTAGTCGGCGATCTTCTTCCGCTCTTCCTTAAGCTTCTTGGGGTCCCCGGTTACGCCGGTCTTCTCGATCGCCTCTTTGACCATGTAAAGCGCGTCGTAGTAGTTGGGGGAGAGGCTGAAGGGTGCCATGCCGTTATGGTCCTTCATGAAGGCAGCCCTGAAAGCGTTCCAGCGGGGATTGTCAACGCCCGGGTTGATGTAATTGTAGACCTGGACCCCGTTGATATCGTCGCCTCCAATGGTGTAGAGGGAGGAGTCGTCGCCGCTGCTGAAGACAAGGAGGTGGTTCATCTTCGTCCAGCCACGGCTCTTCAGTTCCTTGATGATCTTTGCAATCTTCTGGGCGTTGCAGACAAAGATGATCCCGTCAGGCTTCTGGTCAAGGGCCTTCACGATCAGCGGACCAAAAGTGACCGCATCCCCCGGAACTTCGACATTATTTAAAACCTTTACGTTTGCCGCCTTCAGGCCGGCCACATGTGCTTCGGCCATCCCTGGCCACGGACCATAGTTTTCAACAAACTGCACAACCTGCTTGATGTCGCTAAACTCCTTTGCCCAGGCCTTTACGAGAGGGGGAAGCCTGGTTGAGTAGGGAGGAAACCACGAGACCGTCCAGGGGAAAAACTTACTTGCGTACTCGTACGAGGTCGTCGCGGTCATGGACATCATTTCGTTCTCCACCGCGATGGGCATGGCCGCCATGATGACCGGTTCGGGAACCGGACCGAGGGCTACCAGCGAATCCTTGACAATGCGGGCCATCTCGACGGTCCCTTTCTGGGGGTCGTTCGCCGTGTCGACGCCGATAACCTTTACGGGTTTCCCGGCGATGCCGCCTGCCTGATTCATCTCGAAGGCCGCCCGGTCAGCACCCCACTGGAGATATCCTCCGATGCTCGCGATCGGACCGGTCAGGCAGTTCAAGAATGGGACCTGCCATTCGTTGACGACGACCTTTGCCTGGCTGAACCCGAAGCTGGCGACAAAGAGCACCAGCACCAACACTTCCATTCCCACTACTACTGCTCTCTTTTTCATCTTCGTCTGTCCTCCTTACAGGGTATTCCTTTTCTTTCGCCTCCGCGAAAGAAAGGTTTCCATATTATAAACGAACCGCGGGGTTATGAAACCCTCCGGCTTCAATACAAGCACCAAGATCAAAAGGACACCATAGATCACGATACGCCAGGAAGCGATCTGGGGCGGGAAGAGCAGTGGCACCCCGTAGAGCACGGGCGCCGCAAGAACGACCCCCCAGAGGGTCGCGTAGCCTCCCACGAAGATGACCGTCATGAGGATGCCGACCATGTGGAAGGTGAAGTAGTCGAGGTGAAAGCTCTTGAAAATGAAGCCGTACAGGACACCGCACCCACCTGCCAGGGTGCAACTGAAGGTCTGGAGGAGGATTCCCAGCTTCTTGATGTCGACCCCGAGGGAGGTGGCAAGATCCGGGTCGACAAATATCGCGGAGGCCGCTCTGCCTAACCGGGAATGGTCGAAGCGGTAAATGCAAAAGCCCACCAAGAGAACAAGCCCATAAAGGATCGCGATCATCGTCCACCGGTGGAGGATGGGGCTTCCGCCAATGTTCGGCAAGCCGAACATCCCCATCGTCCCGCCGACAGCCTCTGTGTTCTCAATCACTGTCCGGACGATGTAGATGAACGTGAAGCCTACAATGACCACTGCGAAGGTCGGAGCGTCTCCGATAAACAGGGCCACGATGTAGCCGATGATCCCGCCCAGCACAAAGCCCAGAGCGAGGGCCCAGCCAAAAGGGAAATGCCAGGTCATAACCAGATACGCAGCTGCGTAGCCAGAAATCGCCATGTTGGCCACGATGATGAAGTGGAGGTGCGCCACCCGGTACGGCAGGTACAGGGCCCAGCTCATGAGGATATTGACGGCCGTTATGGATAAGAAGTAATAGAGCGGCAGCGACACGGCGTCCCCCTACAACTTTATGCCGAAGAGACCCTTCGGCTTGGCCAGGATGACTACGAGCATGATCACAAAGGCGATCGCATTTGACCAGGAACCGGAGAGGTAGCCCTGCACGATCGCTTCCAGAATTCCGAGGAGGAGCCCCACCACAAGCCCGCCCGCAAGATTTCCCAGGCCGGCGATGATCGAGACGGCAAGCACCTTGTGCGCCACTTGCTCGCCCAGATCCGGTGATGCGGAGCCGAGGAGTGCCGCGAGGAGCAGCGCGATGATCCCTCCAAGGAGCCCTGAAAGCGCATAGCTCTCGAGACCGGTCCTGAACAGTGGAATTCCCACGAGGCGCGCCCCATTCGGGTCTTCCGCGATAGCGCGGAATGCGCGGCCCGCACGCGTCTTATAAAGGAGCAGGAAAAAACCCGACACGGCAATGATCCCCACAATGAGGGACGAGACCTGTCCGGGCAGGATGCTGATCAGGCCGATGCGCAGGATGGCCGTCTTCCCCGAAAGCTCATCCGGAAAGGCGATGGGAAAACCCTTGTTGAAGCCGTGAGACAGGACATCGGTAATGATCATCCCAATGCCCATGGAGAGGACCATCGTGCTGTTGATGTCCACCTCACCCCGCTTCTTCATCACCTTCTGAAAGAGCGGCGCCGAAACCATGTTGAAGAAGATGGAGGATGCGACTGCAGCGAGGGCGCCCAGGAGAAGGCTGTTTCCCGTAAGCCGGAGGACAACCCAGGTGATGTACATGGAGAACACCACCACCTGGGGATAGGCGAAGTGGATGATCATGGCCACCAGGAGCAGGAGATTGAACCCGGTGACAAGAAGCACGTAGATGCTCCCGAGGGAGAGGCCGTTGATCACCTGGGCAATGAAAACTTCCATGCTGCCTTACGCTCCTAAATAGGCTTCCCGAACGCCCGGGTCGTTGAGTAGCTGCTGCGCGGAGCCGCTCAAGGTTACCGTTCCCGTCTCCAGCACGTAGCCCCGGTGGGCGCACCTGAGCGCCTTGTTGGCGTTCTGTTCGGAAAGGAGGATCGTGTAGCCCTCCCTGTTGAGCATGCGCAAAATGTTGAAGATGTCGTTTACGACGATCGGGGCAAGGCCGAGGGAAGGCTCGTCCACCATGATGAGCTCGGGAGAAGACATAAGCGCCCTTCCAATGGCCAGCATCTGGCGCTCCCCGCCGGAGAGGGTCCGTGCGATCTGGTCCTTACGTTTGTTGAGAATAGGGAACCAGTCGTAGACCCTGCGCAGGTGCTTGTCAACATTCTTCAAGTTGTTGTGGGCACCGAGAAGCAGGTTATCGAGAACGTTCATCGAGGCGAAGACGCCCCGGCCCTCGGGCACGAGGCAGATCCCGGCCCGTACATTACGGTCTACTGCAACCCCGCTGATGGAGTTGCCCTTGAAACGGATGGTGCCGGTCAGGGGGGTGTTGATGCCCAAGGCCGTCTCCAGGAGGGTCGTCTTTCCTGCTCCGTTGGCACCGATGAGAACGACGATCTCACCGCTAAAAACTTCGATGCTCGCCTTCTTTAGTGCATTGACGTGGCCATAAGACACAGAAAGGTTCTCGATGGCGAGCAAAGCCTGGATTGAAATTCCCGGAAGGGAAGTCTTGTCATTCGGCGCCAAGATAAGCCTCCAAAACGCGGGGATCCTTTTGAACCTCCTCCGGCATGCCCTCGGCGATCTTCTCCCCGAAGTTGAGCACGGTCACCCTGTCGGACAGGTTCATCAACATCTTGACGTCGTGGCTCACGACCACCACCGTCACCCCCATCTCCCGGATATTGCGGATGATCTCCTCTACCTTCTCAATCTCCTTCGCACCCATGCCTGATGCCGGTTCGTCGAGGAGGAGCAGTTTCGGACCGGCAATGAGCGCACGGGCAATCTGCACGAGCTGCCGCTCGGTCCAGACCAGATCGCTTGCCCACCGCTCAGCAGATGCCTCCATCCCCACCAACGCCAGGATACGGGTTGCCTGTTCTTTGATCTCGGATTCCCGCTTTGATTGGACGAGGGGAAGCCGTAATGCAATCTCGAGGGCAGAACGGCCGACCGGGTCGTTTACCCCTGACATGACGTTCTCGATCACCGTGAGGCCCGGCACGAGCTTACCCGCCTGGAACGTGCGGCGAATACCCTTGTTCGCGATGACATCTGGACGCTGGCCTGTGATGTCCTTGGATTCGAACAGGATCGACCCGGCATTCGGCTTGAGCAGGCCCGTGACACAATTGAAGAAGGTCGTTTTCCCGGAGCCGTTGGGGCCGATGATGCCATGGATACGGCCCTTCTCAACGTGAAGGTCCACTTTGTCGAGCGCTTGGATCGCTCCGAAGGATTTACTCAGCCCGGAAACTTGAAGCATGAACTTTTCCGTTCCCCAACTCTCTTAAGAATTGCTGCCAACGTCGCGGCGACAACTTTAACCCTTAATGCCGAACGGGTTACTGACAATACGGACACGGGCAAACCCTTCAGTGGAGCTCCAAGGAAGATGATTCGCTGCCAACGCTCGCAATCAGTGCGCTCCCACGAGCTTCCATGCAGCGAGGGCCATGACCTTCGCGCCGGTTAAGAGGTCCTTGATCGGCTGGAACTCATCTGCCTTATGCGCCACGACGAGGGGGCCGGGGCCGTAGACGATACACTGCTGCAGGCCGGCCTTCTGGACCACGAACTTCTGGTCGTCGCTGCCAGGGCTGACCGAAAAACCGAGAGGCTCGCCGAGGATAAGTTGTCCGGCCTCCCGGAAGGCCTTCACCACATCCGTGTCATCCTGCACAAGGGTAGGATTCACAGACATGATCTCGCGGACCTGACACTGGAACTCGGGGTCTTTTTCCTTAATCCTCCGACAGAGTGCAAGCAGAGACTCCTTCGCGCTCGCAATACTTTGCTCAGGAATGAGGCGCCAGTCGAGGTGGGCACGGCAGGAAGCAGGTACCATGTTGATCTTGATCCCCCCCTGGATCATGGTGACCGTGAGCGCGCTCTTCCTGCACGCGGCAGGCATTACAGGGTACCGGGAGACGGCTTCGAGTCCAGGAAGGATTTCGTGGCGAATCGCCTCGAGCAGGTCAAGCATCTTTTCGACTGCGTTGACCCCTTCCGAAGGCATGCTTCCGTGGCTCTGTCTCCCTTTTGTTTCAACTTCGAGCCAGAGAGTCCCCCGGTGGCCAAGACAGATCTTGTCCACGTCGAGACACTCGGTGATAACACAGAAGTCCGTGTTCTCTTTCGAGAGCAAACCCCTGTCTACAAGATATCCAAGCCCCGCAAATCCTCCAGTCTCCTCGTCCGGCGTGGCGCTGGCGACGATCGTGCCCTCAAGAACGAGTCCTGCCCTCTGCAAAGCCTTGATGGCAAAAATCTCAGCGGCGATGCCGGACTTCTGATCCGATGAGCCACGGCCATAAATCTTCCCTTCCCGGATGGTTGCCGCGTATGGAGCAACGGACCACCCGTCTCCCGCAGGTACCACGTCATAGTGGCCCGTGAAATGGAGAAGTGGACGCTCCTTCGATCCGGTCAGTTTCCCAATCACGCTGGGACGGGGAAGGCCCTCGCCGTGCGGGGCAAGGACGGGAAGGAGATCGTCGGGGACCTCGACATATTGTACGGCGAGCCCGGCCTCTTCCATCTTGTTGCCAATGGCCCTCGCACACCCCGGGTAGTTTGTGCCTGGCGGATTCTCCGTGGGGATGCGGACGATCTGCTGAAGGAAGTCGACCAGTTCTCCGCCGAGCGAATCGACGGCATCGCTGATCAGCCGTGCAGCCTCGCCTTCCTGTATCCCGCTCACTTCACCCCCGCTTACAGCCCCTAACCTTCAGTACCAGCCGTCCGTTTGATCCTGATAAGAACCAATCTGGGGCATGTTTCGAAATAGTAGCCTCTTTTTCTAAAGTTTTTGCGAAATTTTGTCAAGCCTTCCCTGTGCTTTCTCTGTGCTTCTCTGTGCCTAACGGGAAAGGCTGGTCCATATTTCATTCTTCAAAGAATTGTTGAATAATAAGGGAGGCTCGATCGGAAGTTGACCCGAAATCGTTCAATCTCAGGAGGACGAGAATGATGAATACCGTCGAAAAGTACAAGAAATATGTCAACATCGCAATGGTGGACAAGGTACAGCCCGTAGTAATTGAAAAGGCCCAGGGAGCAACGATAGCCGACGCGAGTGGAAAAAGTTATATCGATTGCTTTTCGGGAATAGCCGTCGTGAACGCGGGGCACTGCAACGAGAAGGTGATCGAGGCCGCCAAAGCCCAGATGGAAAAACTGGTTCATTGTTGTTCCTACGTCTACTACTCTCAACCCACAGCCGATCTGGCGGAAAAGTTGGCCCAGATAACGCCCGGAAGGCTCCAGAAGACCTTCTTCGGCAGCGGAGGAGCCGAAGCCATCGAAGGTGCCCTGAGGCTGGCCAAGCAGTTCACCGGAAAGACCGAATTCATCGCCCTCCAGTCGTCTTTTCATGGCCGGTCCTACGCAACCTTGAGCATCACGGGAAATAGTGGAAGGAAACGGAGAGGGGGACCGTATATGGTTGGATGCACTTTTCTTCCTGCTCCTTATTGTTATCGATGTTTCTTTGAACTGGAATACCCGAAGTGCCAACTGAGGTGTGCCAGGGCCTTAGAGGATATTATCAAGTTTAATACGTATGACAGTGTGGCTGCTTTTATTGCAGAACCTCTGCTGGGAGAAGGAGGCATTATCACCCCGCCGGACGAGTATTTCAAGGAGATCGAAAAGATTCTGAAGAAGTACGGGATTCTCTTCCTTGTAGATGAGGTTCAGACAGGATTTGCCCGAACAGGCAAGATGTTTGCCATTGAGCACTACGGAGTTGAGCCTGACATCATGGCCATGGCCAAGGGGATTGCAGACGGATTTCCGTTGAGCGCGTTTATTGCGAGGGAAGAGATCGCCGATTCGTTTAAGCCGGGGGATCACCTTTCAACTTTTGGGGGAAACCCGGTCTCCTGTGCGGCGGGGCTCGCCAATATCGAGTTTCTCGAAGAACAAAAACTGGCCGGCCAGGCCCGAAAGAAGGGGGATTTTCTGAGATCGAGACTTGAGCCTTTGAAGGCCAGATACCCGATGATCGGTGAGATCCGTGGCAAAGGCCTGATGATCGGCATTGAGCTCGTTCGGGATCAGCAAAAGACCCCTGCCAATACGGAGGGCACCAGGATCAGGGATTTCTGTTGCGAAAACGGACTGCTCATTGGTTTGGGTGGTACTTATGGAAACGTTTTGAGGATTCAGCCTCCACTGGTCATCTCTGAGAACCAGTTAGAAGAGGTCGTAAAGCTTCTCGACCAGGCCCTGAGCAAGGTTTGAAAGAATCGAGAGAGATGTCCCCTGCGCGCGCTGGCGTTCCTCCGGGCGCAGGCATGAATTGTGAGATAGAATCGTAGGGGCGCTGCTTGCTGCGCCCTGTCTGGGCAGGGCAAGCCCTGCCCCTACGTTGATTACGGGCACAGAGAGCGAACATGATAATTACAGCGTCGCAAGTTCTTCATTCAAAACATCTGAGATAAACATGTGGCCGGGTGCGTGGGTGATGCAGAAATCGGGCTTAGCCTCCATGACAACAGCCTGAGGCGTGACGCCACAGGCCCAGAAGACAGGGACCTCGCCCTTAAGAATTGTCACCGCATCTCCAAAGTCCGGTTTCCCGAGATTCTTAATCCCGATTGCCGAAGGATCGCCGATATGCACTGGTGCGCCATGAACCGAAGCAAACCGGGAAGTGATCTGAACGGCCCGGATCACCCGGTCGGGAGGAAGAGGCCTCATCGAGACAACCATCGGACCATGGAAAACTCCTGCAGGTTTGCAGGGGATGTTGGTGATGTACATCGGGACATTTCTGTTTTCTTCGATATGGCGAACTGGAACTTTCGCCCGGATCAAAGCCTCTTCAAAGGAGAAGCTGCAGCCCAAGAGGAACGTGACGGAATTATCCTGCCATAGGGTTCTGATATCTTTCTCGGCAGCCTCCAGTTTCCCTCTCCGGTAGACGTTGTATCGTGGGACATCCGTACGAATGTCCGCGTCCGGGGCTAAAGATCGTGTTTGGTATTGCCCCGGTTCCAGAACTTCAAGTAATGGACAGGGTTTCGAATTTCTCTGGCAGAAAAGGAGGAAGTCAAAGGCGTATCTCTGGGGAAGGATCACCAGGTTGGCCTGGGCAAACCCCATGGCAAGCCCGGGCGTTGGTTTATCCCACTTGCCTTTCCGGATCAAATTTCGGATTTCTGATGGAGAAAGCTGGCTGATGTTTTTTTCCCGGGACATTTTCCCCTCCTTAATAGCGCCTCTGTATCCTGTTGCAGCCTTCTGCCCCAAGTCCCACGTAGCGGGACGCTCCTCCAACCTCAATCAAGCCAATCCTATTCCCCTATCATTTTCACCAGAACCCTTTTCTTTCGCCCTCCGTCAAACTCGCCATAAAAAATCTGCTCCCACGGACCGAAGTCGAGTTTTCCACCTGTCACCGCCACAACCACCTCGCGCCCCATAATCTGACGTTTGAGATGGGCGTCTCCATTATCTTCACCCGTCCGATTGTGACGATAGTGATCCACCGGTTCATGGGGTGCCAGCTCTTCGAGCCACTCATCATAGTCCTGGTGAAGACCCCGCTCATCGTCATTGATGAAAACAGAGGCTGTGATATGCATGGCATTGACGAGGACGAGACCCTCTTTGATCCCGCTTTCCCGCAGGCAGTCCTGCACCTGCGGGGTGATGTTGATAAAGGCCCGGCGCCCCGGTACATTAAACCAGAGTTCCTTCCGATAGCTTTTCATGATGACTCCTGAGCCTATCTCATTTGCTCAAAAACTTCTTCTGACTTCTCAACGCAAACGAGAACTTGTCCATCGCACGTGACACGGCCAGAATTCCGTCCAGGTGGTCGCACTCATGCTGGAGTAACTCCGACAGATCACCCTCCAGGCTCATCGTTTGCTCTTCCCATTCCTTACTTCTGTACGTGATCCTGCAGCTCCGATGCCGCTCCACCTTAACGAGAAGATCCGGGAAACACATGCAATCATCCCATACCGGGATCATCTCCTGGCTTCTCTGATCGATCAACGGATTAATGAAGACCAGTGGTTGATCGATGTGCATGTAAACCAGTCTCTTCGTCACGCCGATCTGAGGTGAGGCAATGGCCCTTCCCGCGCCGTATTTTTTTCTAAAGTCCATGAGCGTATCGTGAAGATCCTGGACGATCGGGACGAGGGTCCGGAATTCCTCCTGTTTCACAGGTTCACAGACATCATAGAGTTTGGAATTTCCCAACAGGAGTATCTCTCTGGCCGCCATAGCTATTTCAACCCCTTTTTCCCAACAAGCCGGCTACTCGACTCGCTCATAGCGGTCTCGTTCCTTTACAGTCGGGATATTTTACGCAGCCCCAGAATTGTGAGCCCGCCCGAGGGCCCTTCATGGCCGTGCGCACCGCCATGATCCCGCCGCACACCGAGCACGCGGGCGCGGAGGGCTGCGACGGTTTTGAATCAGTCGGATCTGTCCGATCGGTCTGATCCGTCCGATCAATCTGAGTTCTGCGCTCCCTTTCGCGCAAACGGGCGGCGGCCAGTTGCTCGCTGTAGCCGCCTTGCTGCACGAACTGCCGTTCGAGGGCCTGGATCTGGCGGTCAAGCAGGTAATTCGCCTGGTGGATGAGGCAGATGACGGCATTGGCGACCACCGCGGGGTTGTCGTTCGAGACCCAGGGGCGGTAGGGATCAGTCAGATCGGACAGATCGGTCCTATCTGACTGATCCGCCCGATTCCTCCCCACTTGCCGCACCGTTGCGGCGTCCGGGGAATCCTTAGCCCATTGCGTATGGCCATTTTGCCGCAGATAGTCCTCGTAGTCGAGCAGGAGCTCATCGAGGCTTGCGCGGGCCACATTGACCAGGCGCAGTTCGGTCTGACTGGAGGTCGCCGAGGCGCGGCTGCCCTCGGCGATATTCTGCCGGCCCGATCGCGCCGCCTGCACCATTTGATCGCGCATCCGCGAACGGCTGTCCACAAAACGATTGCAGAAGGAAGCCGTGGCGTCATAGATCACCGTCGCCGCTTGGAACGAATGCAGATTCCGATAGCCCCCGCTCGGGCGCAGGTGACGGTGTTCCGTCATGCTCGCGCCTCCCTTCCCGAAATCTCTGCCAGATTGGTCTGATTTTTCTTCGGGAACATTTTAATCAGCTTCCAATCCGCTTCCGCCAGTTACCGCTCCGCCTCGATCTCTTCTGCAATCCACTCCAGCGTTTCACGCCACGGAAATATGAACCCGTCCCCGATTACGTTACAATCCCAAAAAAGCCTTTTTAATCACTTCGGCGTTGAGCAGTTCCTGGCCGGTGCCGTGGTGGATGGTGCGGCCGGTCTGAAGGACATAGCCCCGGTCGGCGAGTTCGAGGGATTCGCGGACTTTCTGTTCGACGAGGAGGATGGTCTTCCCGGCCTCTTTCAATTTCGCCACCGCCTCCAGCATCTCATCGACCAATTTCGGCATGAGGCCGAGGGAAGGCTCATCGAGCATGAGGAGTTTCGGATTGGACATCAGACCTCTTCCAATGGCAAGCATCTGCTGCTCTCCACCGGAGAGGGTCCCTCCCAATTGAAGATGTCTTTCTGCGAGCCTGGGAAAAAGATGATAGACATACTGCAAATTCTTCTTGATTTCCTCCGGATCGCTTACGACATAAGCGCCTAACTCAAGATTCTCTTCAACGGAAAGGGGACCGAAGATCAGGCGGGCCTCGGGGATATAAGTGATCCCCAATCGGACGATATCTGGCGTTGAAAGGTGACTGATCTCTTTGCTTTCAAACTGGATCGACCCCTTTGCGGGATGGAGGGCTCCTGCAATGGTCTTTAAAAGAGTTGACTTCCCGGCCCCATTTGAACCCACCACAGAAACCAGCTCGCCCCGGTTCACCTCAAGGGAGACATTATGAATGATGGGGACGCCACTGTATCGGACTTCAATCTCAGTGACCTTTAGCATATTTATCCCCCAGGTAGGCCTTAATCACCCGTTCATTCTTCACGATCTCTTTTGGCAAGCCTTCTGCAATCTTCTCCCCGCCATCGAGGACGATCACCCTTTGAGAGATGGGCATGACGACTTCCATAATATGCTCGATGAGAAAAAGGGTGATCTTCTTCTCCTGATGGATCCGCTTCAAGATATTTACCAGCTCCTCGGTCTCTTTCGGGTTGAGACCCGACGCCACCTCATCGAGCATGAAAAGCTCTGGTTTTGTGGCCAGGGCCCTTGCCAACCCCACCTTCTTCTGGCTGGCAATGGGAAGTTCGCTGAGAAGATAGCCCCTGACCTCACCGAGCCCAAGAAATTCGAGAATCTCGGAGGCTTCCCTGCGAGCGGTGTTTCGGTCATCGGTCCTGCAGAAGGCCCCCACCATCACGTTCTCGAGGATGGTCATTCCTGCTGTGACCTTCATCAACTGGAAGGTCCTGCCGATTCCCTCCCGGTTCGTCATGAAGGGCTTGAATCCGGTAATGTCCTTACCTTTGAAAGTCACTTTTCCGGAGTCGGGCTTGTGGTAGCCCACGATACAGTTAAAGAGCGTGCTCTTGCCAGCTCCGTTGGGACCAATCAGTCCGATAATCTCTCCCTGCTCGATATGAAAAGAGACCCGGTTATTGGCCACCAGCCCTCCGAAATCCTTGACGAGATCGATCACTTCAAGAAACGCCACGTCAAAGCACCCTTTCCACGGAATTCGAGTAGCGCATAGTAACTCTTGGGTCAATGTCAGGGTAAGGATGCCGGTTTGGTGAAGAGGTTAGGTCAATAGGCCTTAGATCTTTTGCCATTACCCCTGGCCTTAGCCCAAACAGGCTTCTTAACCCTATCCATAGCCGTTAGCAGTTGAACCCCTAATATCTATTTCCTACGGAATTGCTCAATGATGCCCCAAATTCCCCGGGGTTGATAGGCTGAGACGATCATGATAAGGGCAGCGTAGATCATGAAGTCGACCCCGGTCAGACCCTTCTGCCCCCCCAGCCAGCTTCCTAAAAAACGGTCGAGAGGAACCAGGAAAGCCGCGCCGATGATCGGTCCCCACATGGAGCCTGCTCCTCCGAGCATCGCCATGAGAGCGATCTTAATTGAAAGATCGAGGTCCATGACGGAGTAGGGATCGATATAGAGATTATAGACAGCCAGGAATCCTCCTCCCACGGCCACGAAGGCTGAGGCAATGGAGTAGGCCTTAATTTTGCACCACCGGGCATCGATCCCAAGACTCTCGGCAGCCTCCTCATCGTCTTTGATCATCCGGAGCTGATATCCCAGCTTCGACTTACGGAACCAGTTCATATAAAAGATGGCAGTATAAAAGAGAGCCATGATGAAGTAGAAATAGTAGGTATCCGATTTAAATTGCATATAAAGGAAGTCGGGATGCCCATGAATAGGAAGCTCGATCCCTTTCGCCGCTCCGACGAGCTTCCAGTTGATGAAGATGTCTTGAAGCACGAGAGAGGTGCAGATGGTGGCAATGGCAAAGTAATGGCCCTTCAGCCGGAAGAGAGGATAGCCAATAATGAAGGAATAGCCTATGGCGACAAGGACTCCGATCGGCATGGAGATCCAGAAGGGAATCTTCCACCAGACCATCGTGAGGGCGACGGTATAGGCGCCAATTCCCACATACTGAGCCTTACCGAGTTCCACCTGCCCGCCGTAGCCGCCGATCGTGTTCCATCCCATCCCAAAAAGGGAGAAGAGGAGGAATTGGATCGCCACGACCTTCACAAACGATCCCGTCCCAAGCCATGGAAAGACGAGCAAAACGAGTGTGAATAGGCCAAACACGATTCGCTCGGTCTTTGAAAAGTCCCTGAAGTCGAAGGCGTCTCTTAACGCTTCCATCCAAAGAGTCCCTGGGGTTTCAAAACCACGATGACGAAATAGGCAAAATAGACAACGGTAAATTTGAAATGGGGACCGAGAAAATCTGAGCCGATGAGATGACCAAAAATCGGAAATAGCATCTCAATGACGCCAATGAGGACTCCGGCAAAAAAGGCTCCCTGGATGCTCCCGAATCCACCCAGAGCTACGGACGCAAAGGCGATCATGACGAAGAGAAGCCCTACCGTGGGATACACGTACCAGAAGTTGACAAGAAGGCCTCCGGCAACGCCAACCGTCCCACCCCCGATGGCCCAGGCAAGGGCGTTCATCCTCTCGGTTCGGATTCCCATATAAGAAGCCGCCTCTTTGTTCAACGCTGTAGCTCTCAAGGCCTTCCCCAGCTTAGTATGGTGAAGGAGGTAATAGACGATGCCGAAGGCCAGAAGGCTTAGCATCGCTGCGGCGGTCTTTGTCCAATCGAATCGAAAGGGGCCGAGAGAGAGCGTCTTCCCTACCAGAAGGCCCTTCTGCACGATCCGGTAGTCCGTTCCAAAAAGGAATTGAGCCAGGTATCTCAAAAAGAGCATCAGGCCAAAGGTCCCGAAAAGCTGGGCAATCATCGGCCCGCGCAGGAGATACCTTACGAGGCAGTAATAAGAAGCCATTCCGAGAAGCATTCCCACTGCTGCCGAGGCGGGAAGGGTGATGAGGGGATCAATGTGGAGAAGGAGGCTTGTCCAGTAGGCCGTATACATCCCGATCATCAGAAATTCGCCGTGGGCGAAGTTGACGATGTCCATCACCCCGAAGATGATCGTGAGGCCCAGGGCCACGAGGGCAAAGAGAAGACCCATCAGGATTCCCTGGAGAATAGCATCGATGACAATCATAGAAGAACCCAAAAATCCGAATATCGAAACTCGAAACAAATCCAAAATTCAAATGGGGAAATTCCTAAACGGATCCGTCAAGACCCGGAGACAACTGCGCACTAAGAGCAAAATACCTTTTTTTCAGACCAGATGGAATGGAATTTTCTATTTTTTATTTCGCTCATTCGAGTTTGTTTCGAATTTCGGATTTCGTGCTTCGAGTTTAGATTGAACAGGAGATCAAGGTGTCGATCTCCTGTTCAATTGGCTACTTCCAGCCGGGGAAGGGATAGATCATGTTGGCCGTAGCGAGATCGAAGGGATAGATGATCTCCAGATCGATCTTTCCCTCCTTGGTCAGCTGATACTGTCCGATCAGGCCCCTGCCCTTGATGTTCTGACCGGTCGCATCAAATTTGACTCCTTCCCAGGGCATGACCAGCTCATATCCAGGAATATCGATCTCGTTGCAGGCCTTCTGGATCGCCTTGGGGTCGGTCGACCTGGCACGATCCAATACGTAGGCCCAGGTCTGGACGCCTACAACGGATCGGGCTGTGGCACCGGTCAGATCATCCCCATATTTCTTCTTGTAGAGTTCGTTCACCTGGCCGGCGATCTTCTTCACTCTGGATAGCTTTGCGATGAACACCGTCCTCGTCAGGACTCCATTGGTATCCGCACCCAGGGTCTTGGGGAAATCGGCCATTTCAAAGCCTGCGTCCTGTCCCCAGAAGAAGCGAGGGGAGGCCTTCATCCCTTTCAGGGTACGTATCATGAGGATGGAATCCGCAAGATAAGAAGCAAAGAGCATGGAGTCGGGTTTCCCTGCAACAAGGGCTTGGGCTTCTGAGGTCAAATCAGGTGAGTTCGCATTATAGAGGAGGCCTTTCGTAATATTGAATCCATATTCCTTGGCAAAGCCCTCGAGTGATTTTGCGACGCTCGCTCCCCATTCCGTGTTTTCGCACGCATAGACCAGGTTCTTGATTTGGTCCTTTGGAACGGCCTTCACACCTCTCACCTTCCCTTCAGTCAATCCTTTTAGAAGCTCGAAGAGGTCCTTGTTGAAGTAGTCATCATGGGGTGTCGTACGCCAGAACCATTTGAACCCCCTCTTGGTAAGGTCCGGAGAGGTAGAAGAATCGTTGATCATAGGAACTTCATACCGTTCAGCTACGGCGCTGACGGTCTTTGTTACAGCGCTATTATAGGCCCCCATCAGTCCAACGACTTTATCATCCTGAATAAGGCGTTTCGCAAGGTCTGCCCCGCGGTCCGGTTCTCCCCGGTGATCTACAAAGATAAGCTTGATCTTTGCGCCGCCCAGGCCCGGAATTCCTCCCCATTGTGCCATGAGCATGTCGACGCCTGGACTCTTATTGTTGATAAGATCCACCGTTATCTCGGCAGCCCTCTGAAGGTCTCGTCCAATGGTTGCGAGGGCCCCGGAGAGAGGATAGAGGACGCCGATCTTCACCTCTTTTTCGGCGGCCAAAGACGTAGGAGTAATGCTCAAAGCGGACAAAATCAAAACGAAGCAAAGCAAACCCAGTTTCCTGATGCTCATGATGCTCCTCCTTTCTTAAGAATAAGCAAATTTTTGTTTACTTCATCATGGATTGGCGACCTTTAGCCCTTTCATCCTTTCCTCCTGGAATCGAGCCTCATTGTACTGATCCATGCTTACGATGTCAAGAGACGAGTCAAAGGCAACGATCCACTTGACAAATCGGGCAGAATCGATAAGATTCAGGTGGAATTTCATTATACACAAGCCCCTTGCCAAATGGAAGGGAAAAGTGAAGCACAGGAGGTGACGCCAAAGAAGAGGTATGGAGCTTTTGTATAAACAGGAAACTCAAATTGTTCTTGAAAGGAGGAGGTTTGATGAAAAAAGGATGTTTGATTTTTTTGGCACTGGGAATGGTTCTTCTTTCGAGCATCTGCTTCGGGCAGCCCAAGGGCGAACTGGTCATCTGTCAGGCGGCGGAGGTCAATTCCCTTGATCCTGCCAAGCACAACTCCGTTACCGACCAGAATTACGCCAACCAGGTCTTTGACATGCTCTATTTCAGGGACGGCCAGGGGATCCCACAGCCTCGGCTCGCCGTCTCCCATAAGCTGATCAATGACACGACCTGGGAATTCAAGCTTCGAACCGGGGTCAAGTTCCATAACGGCGCGGTCATGACGGCCAAAGACGTGAAGGCTTCCATCGATCGGATGACAGACCCCCAGACCAAGGCTTTTTACGCGCCATATTGGACAACGTTCAAAGAGGTGAAAGTGGTGGATGATGCCACCATCCAGATCATCACCAAGACTCCCGATCCCCTCATGCTCAAAAGGCTGAGCATGAGTCTCTACATTTTTGCGTCAGAGCTTTTCAAAGAGAAGGGTGCAGATGCCTTCTTCCAACATCCTGTTGGGACGGGTCCTTTCAAGTTTGTGAGCTGGACGCGTAACGACCGGATGGTCTTCGAGGCCAATGAAGACTACTGGGATGGAGCCCCCAAAGTGAGACGGCTGATTATCCGGCCCGTGCCCGAAGCAGCCACAAGGCTTGCCGAGCTGCAAACGGGCAATGCGGATATGATCACGAACATACCTCCCTTCCTTGTGTCCCAGATGAAGGATGCTCCCAACTCAACGGTGCAGTCCGTCCCGAGCGGTCGGGTGATGTTTCTCTACGTCAACTGCCTTGCGGAAGGGCCCTTGAAGAATCAGAAGGTCCGCCAGGCCCTCAACTACGCGGTGGACAGGAAGGCTATTATCGACAATATCCTGAAAGGGAGCGGGGTTCCGATGGCGGTCAATCTCACGCCCTATCACTTTGGATACGATCCTTCCCTCAAACCGTATCCTTATGATCCAGCCATGGCAAAGAAGCTCCTGGCGGAGGCCGGTTATGCCAGCGGGCTCAAACTGGTCTTCAACAGCCCGAGCGGCCGCTATCTTCTGGATAAGGAGGTTTCTCAGGCCATCGCGGGCATGTTCAATGCCGTAGGAGTTCAGACGGACATGAGGGTCCACGAGTGGGGAACCTACACCCAGACGCTGGTGGCGAAAAAACTCCAGGATCTCGGTTTCATCGGATGGGGAAATACGCTTCATGATGCCGATGGGAATTTTCAACCCTTCTTCACAGCGGATTCCGTGTTCTCGTATTATTCAACTCCCGCTTTAGCGGAGAAGATTAACAGGGCGCGGGCAACGATGGACGAAAAGAAACGGCTGGAGCTTTATAAGGAGATGCAGAAGGAAATCTATGAAGAGGCGCCCTTGATCTTTCTCTATCAGCAGATCGATCATTATGGCGTCTCCAGAAAACTCCAGGGTTTTCAAGTCCGCGGAGACGAGCAGTTCACGCTCTACAACGTGAGCAAGTAGAGGTTTGGCTGTGATGGCTGGGGCTTATGTTCAGGCCATCACAGCCCTTTTACCTCCTAAACCCTGCCCGAGTAACCGTCAAGCGAGATAGCGCTTCCTGACCCGGCCAACTCACCCTCTCATCGACCAGATACGATGGAAATACCATATTGATTAGAGATAGAACGAAATCTAACTCCAGAGATTGAACGGCTTAGGGAGCTTCATTATTTTGTTGACATTGAAGACGAATTTGGGTATAAAAAACTAACTTTAGCTTTTATCTGCGGGCCGGGACTCAAGATATGGAATTTCAGGGTCTTTCCTTTGAGAGAGTTCGAATATCCGACCAGGTCAAGGATGGCTTAAAACAGGCCATTCTGGATGGAAAGCTTAATGCCGGCGACAAAATCCCCACTGAAGCAGAAATGGCCCGAAGACTCAAGGTCAGCAAGGTAACCATCCGTGAAGCCCTGCGGGATTTGGAAGGCGAAGGGCTTATTGAAAAGCGGAGAGGGATTTACGGGGGAAGTTTTGTTTCCAAACCCGGTTCCAAGAAGCTGGGAGATCAGATCGTCAACTACTACCGCTTCGGAGAGTTGACTCCTGAAGAGCTGGTTGAATTCAGGCAGCTCTTGGAGCCCACTCTGGCAGGCCTTGCAGCCGAACGGCGGACGGATGAGGACCTCAAGGCCATCAGGGCAAACATCGAGGCGGTCGAAGCTGAGAGTGAGAAAGGGAAGCCAGATCAGCCAAAGGCGATTGCGTTTCACCGTCTCCTGGCCGATGCCTGCCATAACCGATTGATCAGCGCCGTCATGGGGGCCCTGGTCAAGGTCTTTGAGGAGATCCTGTCCGGAATTCCCTTCACTCCTGAAGACGTTCAGGTCGACTTGGATTTCAGCAAGAGGCTCTACGATTGCCTGGTCCAGTCGCGTGCCAAAGAAGCCAGGAAGCTGATGGCAGCCCATTTTGACGTGCTCAAATCGATCATCGAGCGCACCAAGACAACAGAAAGGAAGGGGAAAAACCCGAGGAAGAAATGACGGACTGTTCGTCGGTTCCACATGGATGCCCCCCTCGGGATTCTTGCCTTCATGAGAAAGGAGTCGGAGATGGCGATTATCTTGCGAGATGCAAAGATTATCAACGGGAAAGGCGATGCCCCGTACAAGGGCTTTGTAGTGATTGACGGGAGTCGTCTGGAAAAGGTGGAAAGGGGTTCAGGCCCTGCGAAGAAGAAGGGCGATGAGACAATTGACCTGGATGGCAGAACCCTTCTTCCCGGAATCATCGATTGCCATGTGCACCTCTGTCTCGACGGAGGCGCAGATCCTACGACAGTGCTGCTGAACGATCCCGATCCCCTCGTGACACTGAAGGCGGCAAGGCACGCCTATGTGACCCTTCTTGCGGGAGTGACGACGGTCAGGGACCTGGGGGACAAGAACCATGTGAGCCTTTCCCTGAGAAACGCGGTCGCCTCGGGGATTACCGCAGGACCGCGAATTGCTTCCAGCGGCCAACTGATCTGCATGACCGGCGGCCAGGGATGGAACTTCGGCCGCGAGGCGGATGGTCCGGATGAGATGAGAAAAGCCGTCCGGGAACAATTGCGTGCCGGAACAGACTTCATCAAACTGATGGCAACGGGGGGTGTCATGACTCCCGGCGTGGAAGCCGGGGCACCTCAGCTTACCTACGAAGAGCTGAAAGCGGGTGTTGAGGAAGCCCACAAAGGAGGTCGAAAAGCCGCTTCTCATGCCACGGGACTTGAGGGGGTCAAGAATTCCCTCAAAGCAGGGATGGATACGATTGAACATGGTATCGCCATTGATGATGAAACCATCAACCTCTTTCTGGAAAATAAGGCTGCCCTTGTTCCAACCCTTTGTGCACCCTTCCACATCCTTGAAAAAGGGGCAAAGAGCGGGATTCCTGATTTCGTGATCAAGAAAACAGAGAAGGTGAAGAAGATCCATCTCGATTCTGCCAAAAAGGCGTTCCAGGCGGGAGTCACCATCGCCATGGGGACGGATGCGGGAACGCCTTTCAACAGGCATGGAGAAAATTTGAAGGAATTAGAGCTTCTCACACAATTGGGATTCACAAGCATGGAGGCCATTGTCGCCGCCACCCGAATTGCAGCAGAGGTTCTGGGACTGGAAGCTCAAATCGGGACCCTTGAAGATGGAAAGATGGCTGATCTCATCATCGTTGAAGGAGATCCGCTCAGAGATATCGCTCTCCTCCAAAAACAGGAGAGGATTGTGGCGGTGATGAAGGAAGGGAAGTTCTATAAAAAAACTTTTTGATCAGGAGAGTCCTGAAGAAGCCTCGTGCTGGAATGAAAGGAGATGGAGAAAAGCCATGAAGATTGTTAAAGTGGAGACCTTTCCAGTTTCTCTCCCCCTCAAGAAACCGTTCAAGATTGCTCTCGGAACGATGACGCACTCGCCTCACGTTGTCATCCGCATTACCACCGATGAAGGGGTCGTGGGATACGGCGAGGCCTCGACCTGGCATGTGGTCTATGGTTATGATCAGCACGATCTCGTCGGCGCCTTAGAGCGATATCTCGGTCCTGCCGTCCTCGGAATGGATGCGATGAATGTCGAGGCGATTCTTGAAAGAATGGATTCGGTCCTCGCCAAGAACCTGATGGCCAAAGGAGGGATTGAAATCGCTTGTCAGGATATACGGGGCAAAGCCCTGGGCGTTCCGATTTTTCGACTCCTCGGAGGGCCTCTCAGGAACCCTGTTGAGACGATCGAGGCCATCGACATCGTCCCCCTCGATGCGGCTGCACGAATGGCAGCCGGATTCGTGGAGAACGGATTTCGGTATCTTAAGATCAAGGTGGGTCTCGACCTCACGGAAGACGTGGAGCGGGTTCGGGTTGTTCGTGAGGCCGTGGGACCGGAGATTAAAATCAGGGTGGACGGGAATCAGGGATATGACCGCGCTTCAGCCATGAAGGCCTGTCGGGCCATGGAACGATTCGATCTCCAGTGGATCGAGCAACCTCTTCCGGACTGGGATCTCGAAGGCCTCGCCATGCTCGCCGAGTCCTTCCACACACCCATTGCAGTGGATGAAAGTCTCTATTCACTTCACGATGTGTATAAAATTGCAAAGGCGAAGGCGGCCGACGTGATCAACATCAAGGTTGCCAAATGCGGAGGAATACTCCCGTCCCTGAAGATCGCTCATGCCGCACAAGCCGTGGGAATTCCCTGTTTTCTCGGGGGCTGTATCGAAACAGGCGTGGGAGCAGCGGCGGCCCTCCACTTTGCCGCCTCTTCCCCAAATCTCTTCCAGGGCGTTGAACTGGTCGGAAGCGGGGCCTTCACGGATGATATCCTCGCCGAACCTCTCAGTATGAATCGTGGTCTCGTCACCCTTTCCGAGAAACCAGGGATCGGGGTCGATGTGGATGAAGAAAAGCTAAATCATTACTCGCGTACCTAAAAAAGGAGGAGAAAGATGAAAAAGGCATGTTTTCTCGCGTTAATTCTGTCGGCTGTTCTCTGGGCAGGGGTCTCTTTTGCGCAACCCAAAGGCGAGCTCGTTATCTGCCAGGGGGCAGAGGTCAATGCCCTCGATCCCGCCAAACACAACTCTATCCCGGATACCAACTTTGGTCTCCACGTCTTTGACATGCTCTATCTGAGGGATGACCAGGGGGTCATCAAACCCCATCTCGCCCTGTCGCATAAGATCATCAACGATACGACCTGGGAGTTTAAGCTCCGGAGCGGCGTAAAATTCCACAACGGAACGGTCATGACCGCCAAAGACGTCAAGTTCTCCATCGACCGGATCATCGACCCCCAGACGAAGACCTTCTTTGCTCCCTTCTACGCAACGATCGGAGAAGTGAAAGTGGTCAATGATTCCACCATTCAGATTGTGACAAAAGGACCGGACCCCCTCCTCATTAATAGATTGGCCATGGATCTCTTGATTTGCCCTGCGGATCTTTTCAAGGAGAAGGGGGCAGAGGCCTTTTTTCAGCATCCAATAGGAAGCGGCCCCTTCAAGTACGTGAGTTGGACGAGGAACGATCGAATGATTCTTGAGGCCAATGAGACCTACTGGGGCGGACCTCCCAAGGTGAAGCGGCTGGTCATTCGACCTGTGCCGGAGGTGGCGACACGGCTTGCCGAACTTCAAACCGGCAACGCAGACATCATCACCAACATTCCGCCCTTCCTCGTTCAGCAGGTAAAGGACTCCCCGAATGCGACGGTCCAGTCCATTCCGGGCGGGCGGGTGATGTTCCTCTATATCAACTGTCTCGCGGATGGGCCTCTCAAGGACAAAAGGGTTCGCCAGGCCCTCAACTATGCGGTGGACCGAAAGGCGATCATCGACAATATCCTCAAGGGAAGCGGGGTCCCCATGGCGGTGAACCTAACCCCCTTGCACTTCGGATACGATCCTTCGCTCAAGCCCTACCCTTACGATCCGGCAAAGGCCAAGAAGCTACTTGCCGAAGCAGGTTATGCAGGCGGGCTTAGTCTCATTTTCAACTCACCGAGCGGCCGCTACATCCTGGACAAAGAGGTCTCACAGGCCATTGCCGGCATGTTCAATGCGGTGGGGGTCCAGACGGACATGAAGGTCCATGAGTGGGGGACGTACGCCCAGATCATGATCAGTAAGAAGCTCCAAGATGTTGGTTTCATCGGGTGGTCCCTTGCCCTTGGAGATGCAGATGGAACCTTTTCTCCCTTCTTCCTCCCCGAGTCGGCCTTCTCCTATTACTCAACGCCCGAGCTGAAGGAAAAGATCATGAAGGCCAGAACCATCCTGGACGAGAAGAAACGCTTTGAAGTCTATAAAGACATCCAACGGGAGATCTTCGAAGAGGCGCCGCTCCTCTACCTTTACCAGCAGATCGACCATTATGGAGTCTCAAAAAAGGTTACGGGATTTCAAGTAAGGGGAGATGAGTGGATTCATCTCCATCAGGTGAGCAAATAAATAGCGGATGGCTCATCGCTGAAAACTTAAAGCAAATGATGGATGATCGAGGGTTGGGATTGGTAAATGTCCAATCCTTACCCCTCATCTCCACTTTGAAGCTTCCCGCCCACCTTTGCAGCATCTCCGATCTTCATAACCCTTCCGAGCCTCAGACGGGCGGGTATAAAACCCGCCCCTGCATCTGCCGATAAATAAACGGTTGAGGAGAGAACACGAAAAGGCAGGGTTTTCCCACCGATAACTGAACGGTAACCGGAAGAATCATTTTTTACTTGACAAAGATTATTTTGTGTTGTAGATTGTCGACAATCGACAAAATAACTTGGTTGTGTTGGGAGGAGAACGATGCGTTACGATGCTTTCAAACATTCCGACTCTCTTACGCTCAAGGTGGCTGATTTCCTCAGAGAGGCGATTGTTCAGGGTGAGTCAAAACCCGGGGAGAGGCTGAATGAGTTACTCATTTCCTCGAAGTTGGGCATCAGCAGATCCCCCATTCGGGAGGCTCTCCGGATATTGGAATCCGAGAATCTGGTGGAAATTCATAGCCGGAAAGGCACCTTCGTAAGGAGCCTTTCTCCGAAAGAGGTGGAGGAGATTTTCGAGGTCATCAGCATGCTGGAGCAGACCGCGGTCCGTCGCGCCCTCAAGCATCTGGGTCCAGGCCAGGAAAAAGAGTTGAAATCGATCATTGGACAACTGGAAGGGAAACGGAAGGCCCGTGAATTTAAGGACTTCCTCACCTTTTCCATGAGATTACATCATTTTATCGTTGAGGCGAGCGGAAACGGCCTCCTTATCAAGATTTACGAAGATCTCCAGCCCCAAAGAGAAAGAATACGGAGGGAATTGGAAATCAAGCAAGATGAGATGTCTAAATCCCTTAAGGAGCATCTTGCCATTGCCAGGGCTTTGCTGATACGGGATGGGGAAGAAACAGAAAGATTGTTGATGATACATATGGAGGAGGGAGTTCAACGAGTCCTAAAACATCTCTCAGAAGGTGGCGCCCGCTCGTCCAGCTTGGGCTGAGCAGATTATGGAGGATGAAATGTTTCGAAAGATTACGGTCATAGGGGCAGGCAACGGAGGCCACGCCATGAGTTTTCTTCTGGCGAGGGATGGCTATCAGGTGATGCTATTTGAGCATCCAAGTTTTGCAGGAAACCTCAAAGGAATAGAAGAGAGGGGCGGCATTGAAGCCGTTGATCGACTTGTGCGCGACGGGAAAGAAATCCCCGCGTGGACCACCGGGTTTGCAAAAATCCATGGTATCACAACGGATATGAAGACTGCCATAGGTCATGCAGATTTTGTTCTAATGATCGTCCCCTCCTTTGCTCAGGAACCTATGTTCGAGCTTGCCATCCCCCATCTGCGGGATGGGCAGGTTTTCGCAATCCTACCTGGCAATTTCGCATCCCTGGTGTTCAAAAGGATGCTGAGAGAGAAAGGCATCCGGAAAAAGGTGATCTTTGCCGAAACCAACACCATCCCTCCAGCCTGCAGAATTGTTGAGCCTGGAAAAGTCTTCATTGTGGCCTACAAAGAGGGGCTGGAGGTTGCAACATTGCCCTCCCCAAACGTTCACGAGGTCGCGCAGGAGTTGAAGAATATTCTCCGTCTGGAGACATACCCTCTGAAGAACGTCCTCGAGGCGGGATTTGAAAACGTCAACATGGTAGTCCATCCTGCCACGGCCGTCCTGAATATGGGTGTAGCAGAATCAAGACAGGGAGCCTTTCACTTCTATAAGGAAGGGATGTCGATATCGGTGAGTAAAGTGCAGCAAACAATAGACGATGAACGCCTGGCCGTGGGGAAAGCGTTGAATCTTCAATTGAGATCCTTCATCGAAGTGACTAAGATGATCTACCATTTCGAATTCGACAGCATTCGTGAATTTGCTCTGAACAGTCCTGTCCATAACTCTTTCGGTTACGACGCTCCCTCAACCCCCCGTGACCGGTACATCAACGAAGACTGCCCTTATCTGTTAGTTCCTGTCCATGCCTTCGGGAAACTCCTTGGAATCGAGGCTTCGGCCATGGAAAGCATCATTCGAATTGCGTCCATCTACAATGAGGTGGATTATTTTAAAGAAGGTCGATCCCTTGAAAAGATGGGGGTTTCAGGAATGGATCGAGAAGAGATCTTGGAGTATGTTCAGCGGGGCGTTTGAAACAGTGTGCCAAAAACGAAAGGAGGAGAAAAATGAAGATGAAGAGGCTTTTTTTCATTTCTATGGTTCTATGTTTCCTGGTTCCCACCCTGGTCTTTGCTGCTCCAAAGGGAAAACTGGTAATTGCATTAGGAACGGATTTGACCTCTCTCGACCCTGCCAGACACGGCACAACCTCCGAGATGAACTACGACAATGCCGTCTTTGATTCACTCTATATCTTTGATGTGCAGGGAAACCCTGTTCCCCGGTTAGCCGCCACTCACTCCATCGTAAACCCAACGACCTGGGAGTTCAAGCTGAGGAAAGGAGTCCAGTTTCACAACGGCGACCCGGTCACAGCAACGGATGTCAAGTTTTCCATCGAGCATTATCTCGATCCACAAACAAAGTCTCCTTTTGCATCTTTCTACAAGATCATCAAGGAGGTGAAGGTCATCGACGAGTACACCGTCCAGGTCATCACGGACAAACCCGACCCGCTTCTCCAGAAGCGATTTGCCTTCCAGGTCTTCATTCTCCCTTCGAAATACATCCAGGCAAAGGGGTATGACCATTTCCTCAAGCAGCCGGTGGGGAGCGGTCCCTTCAAGTTTGTGGAGTGGGTGAGGGCCGACCGACTGGTGTTAGATGCAAATGAGGGCTATTGGGCAGGCTCCCCCTTGATCAAAACCGTGGTGTTTCGTCCCATTCCCGAAGATACAACCCGGCTGGCTGAACTCCAGACAGGGATGGTTGATATTATCGTCAATGTTCCCCCCTTTCTGGTCAATCAACTCAAGGGATTACCAGGTGTCGATGTTCAGTCCGTTCCAAGCGGTCGCGTGATCTTGCTCTATCTGAATACGATCTCACCCGGACCGCTACAGGACAAGCGAGTTCGCCAAGCTCTGAATTATGCGGTTGACAGGAAAGCGATTATTGATAAGGTCCTCATGGGAAGCGGGTTCCAGACGGCCATCAACATCCCCCCCTATGACTTTGGCTACGATCCAACGCTTAAACCCTATCCATACGACCCGGAAAAGGCGAAGCGGTTACTATCCGAGGCAGGATACAACGAATTGAAGCTGGTCTTAAACTCTCCGAGTGGCCGATATGTGATGGACAAGCAGGTTGCCGAGGCCATCGCAGGGATGTTTGAAAAGGTGGGGATCAAGATAGATTTCAAGATCAGAGAGTGGGGTGACTATGTGAAGGATTTGTTGGGCAAGAAACTCGTCGACACAGGCCTCATTGGGTCAGGCCTGGTCATGTATGATGCCGATGGACGCCTTTCGTTATATTTCGTGAAGGATTCACCCTTCTGTTACTATGTCAATTCCGAGATTGAGAAAGGAATTTTTGAGGCTCGAAACACCATGGACGAAAAGAAAAGGAAAGAAACTTATGGTAAGATCTCAAAACAGATCTTTGAGGAAGCGCCTTTTGTCTTCCTCTACCAGCAACAGGACCACTGGGGTATTTCAAAAAAGGTGAAGGGATTTCAAGCGAGGGGAGACGAACTTTTCTATCTCTACCGTGTCAGTGTTGAAAAATGATATCCGAAGGGGTTTGTTGAACCATGGATCGGGTTGATCCACGGAAAGGAGTTGACTTTACCGGTACATGTGGTATAAACGTGTGTTTTAAATTAACGAAGGGAGCAAAGCCGCGGTATCTGGGCTGAGACGTCAGGGGCCATGGGCGCTTATATCCTTCGACGAATCCTTCAGTCTTTGGTTGTGATCCTCGGGGTCATCATCATCACCTTTATGATCTCCCGGGTGCTGGGTGACCCCGTGGCCCTCCTTCTTCCTCCAGAGGCCACGCCTGAGCAACGCGCCTATCTAACGCGAGACCTCGGGCTCGACCGTCCTCTTTATGTTCAGCTCGTCGTCTACGTCGGGAAAGTCGTCAGGGGAGATTTCGGCCTTTCGTTTCGCCATCAGGAGCCGGCCATGAAGCTCCTTCTGGACCGGGTTCCGGCAAGCATCTATCTCTCTCTCGTTGCGACACTCATCTCAATCTGTATCGCACTGCCCCTCGGAATTATTTCAGCCATCAAGAGGGGAACGATCTTCGACCAGATTGGGATGACCCTTGCCCTCCTCGGTCAGTCCATCCCTGCCTTCTGGGCCGGGATTATGATGATCCTCCTCTTTGCCGTGAAACTGGGGTGGTTTCCTCCATCCGGGTACGGGGGGCCAAACCACGTCATCCTGCCTGCAGTCACCCTTGCCTTCTTCTTTGCAGCGGCAACCGCCCGGTTGACCCGATCGAGTATCCTCGACGTTCTGGATATGGACTATGTTCGTTACGCAAGGCTCAAAGGTGTTCCTGAATTTGTCGTCATCATGCGCCATGTGCTCCGGAATGCCTTCATTACCATCTTAAACATTATTGCTCTTCAGCTCGGACTGCTTCTCGGAGGAGCCGTGATCACGGAGTTTATTTTTTCGTGGCCGGGGATCGGAAGGCTCTCCCTTGATGCGATCTACAACCGCGACTATCCGGTCATCCAGGCAACAGTCGTCGTAGCGGCTTCTTTCTTTGTGGTCATCAACCTGCTCGTTGATATGATTTACAGCGCCACCGATCCCCGGGTGGGTAGGAAGTAACACGCAAAAGGTTAGAGGCTGGAGGTCGGAGGCAAAAAATTAGCCTCAAGCGAAGCGGTCCTTAAGCGAAGCGCACCTTGAACCTCAAACGGTATTATCTGCTATGCGCCCAGGACAAGGAACCCAGCGGAAAGAGCGAATTCTGAAGCTCAAGAAGACCTTTCGGAGGATCCCCAAGGTAGCGGCCGCAATCATCCTTCTGCTCCTCATCTGTGCCCTATTTTCACCCTGGATTGCTCCCCATGACCCGATCGAACAGAACCTTGCGAACGCGCTGAAACCTCCTTTCTGGGAGAACGGTGGAACCCCTAACCATATCCTTGGCACAGACAACTTAGGCCGGGATATTCTAAGTCGTATCGTCTATGGAGCAAGGGTCTCCATCATCGTCGGGTTTGCAGGCGTGCTCATATCAGGTATCTTTGGGACGTTCCTGGGGGTCCTTGCAGGATACTTCGGCGGGAAGATTGATGCGGTCATCATGCGGGTGACCGACATGATGCTTTCCCTTCCCTATATCCTCATCGCCATTGCCATCATCGGGGCGATCGGTCCGAGCCTTACCAATATCATCATCGTTCTGGGGATCACCCAGTGGGTAGGTTATACCCGGATCATCCGGTTCGAGGCGATGAGCCTTTCGAAATCCGAATTCATTGAGATGGCGATTATCTCGGGTAACCGGTGGTGGCGCATCCTGCTGGTCCATATCCTGCCCAATGTCCTCAACACCGCGGTCGTACTGGCTACACTGGATGTGGGTAAGATGATTATCTTTGAAGCGGCCATGAGCTTTCTAGGGCTCGGAGTGAAGCCGCCGACGCCGACCTGGGGAGGAATGCTGGCGGACGGGAGGGTCTACCTGACCTTTGCGTGGTGGATTGCGACATTTCCGGGCATTGCAATCGCCATCACCGTTCTGGGAGGGAATCTTTTGGGAGACTGGCTCCGGGATGAACTCGACCCAAGACACCAATTGAAAGCCTAAATGAATTTAAGATTTCAGATTTCAGATTTGAGATGATTTTAAATCTGCGATCTGAAATCTGCAATAGAAAAAGCTGGCGAAATTGCAGCGATGAGTGAGAAATCAATGGTTGCGGACAGAGAGAACATCCTTGAAGTAAAAGATCTGCAGATCCACTTCTTTACGGATCGGGGGGTGATCCGGGCGGTGGAGGGAGTGGACTTCTCCGTTCGGAAGCAGGAAGTCTGGGGACTCGTGGGAGAATCGGCCAGCGGCAAGAGCGTCATCGGTCAGGCCCTTATGGGAGTGGTGGCAAAACCCGCGGGCCATATCGTCTCTGGAGAGATCTTCTTTAAAGGCGAAGACATCCTGAAGAAGAGCCCCAAAGAGGTGGAGAAGATCCGGGGCAACGAGATTGCCTTCATTCCCCAGGATCCAACTACCGCTCTCAATCCCCTTCTACGGATTGGATTTCAGATTGGAGAGGCCTTCAAGTATCATCGTGGCCTTAAGACGGCGAGTATTCCTGCAGAGATTGTCAAAGTGATGAAAGTGGTGAACATCCCGTCGCCGGAGCAGCGGGTCAATGACTATCCCCACCAATTGAGTGGTGGATTGAAGCAGAGGGTGATTATTGCAACAGCCCTTTCCTGTCAACCGGAGCTTCTGATTGCAGATGAGCCCACGAGTGCCCTCGATGTGACAATTCAGATGCAGATTATTAAATTAATTCGGGAGATTCAGGGTCGGTTCCAGATGACGATGATCCTGATCACACACAATCTCGGGTTGGTGGCAAAGATGTGCCATCGCGTGGCGGTACTCTACTGTGGAAGGATTGTGGAAGAGGCTCCGGTGAGGGATCTTTTCAGGGAGCCAAGGCATCCTTATACCCGGGGCCTTCTGTCATCCTTACCCAAGGGGGAGAAAGGGGATGTGGAGCTCTATACCATCCCTGGGCAGCTTCCGAACCCTCTCTATCATCCTCCTGGATGCACCTTTTCGCCCAGATGCCCTTATGCTTTTGAGAAATGTCAAGAAATCCCGGCCATGGAGTGGTCATCAGAGGATCACCGGGTTCGTTGCTGGCGCTGGAAGGAGATTTGAGTGGGGACCCTCATCGAGCTTCAGGATTTAAGAAAATACTTCTCCATCGAGTCAGGTTTTATCAAGAAGGCTCACGTAGACTTGAAGGCGGTGGACGGGGTCTCTTTTAGGATCGAAGAAGGGGATACCTTCGGGCTGGTGGGAGAATCAGGATGCGGGAAGACGACGATCGGCAAGGTGCTTCTCAAGCTCTATGAGGTCACATCCGGGAAGATCATCTTTCGTGGTAAGGACGTGACTTATCTTCAGGGTTCCTCTCTCGATGAATATCGAAAGAACATTCAGGCTGTCTTTCAGAATCCTTATGCATCGCTTAATCCGCGCATGCGGATCTGGAGGCTCATTGGAGAACCCCTGATCGTGAAGCGGTGGTCCACGCAGAAGGTGAAAGATAAGGTGGCGGAGCTCCTGGAGCTGGTGATGCTTCCAGTCGACTGTGGCTCCAGGTTCCCTCATGAGATGAGTGCCGGCCAGAGGCAGCAGATCGCCATTGCACGGGCCCTCTCCATCGATCCGAAATTTATCGTCCTCGACGAACCCACCTCCCTTCTGGATGTCTCCGCCCAGGCCTCGATCCTCAACATGATCGTGAATCTCCAGAAGAAACTTGAATTGACCTACCTCTTTATCTCCCACAACCTCGCCGTGGTCCGGTTTTTGAGCAGTCGCGTGGGGGTGATGTATTGTGGAAAACTCGTGGAGTTAGCCGACAGCCGAACGCTCTACCAATCTCCGGTTCATCCTTACACCCAGGCCCTCCTCGCATCGGTTCCAGCCCCCGATCCGGACCTTCAAACCAAGGAGATCGTCCTTGAAGGGGATGTGATCAGCCCTATCAATCCTCCTTCAGGCTGCCGGTTTTATACGCGCTGTCCGGAATATCAAGAGGGCTGCAAAGAGACCGAGCCACCCCTTCTTGAGCTCAGGCCGGGCCACTTCGTCGCCTGCCACCACCGTTAACCCTTGCGGGATCTCTCGTTTCCTCCAGTGCCCCTATAGAGACTGTCATTGCGAGCGCCTCAAAGGTGCGCGGCAATCTCATCGAAAAAGGTGAGATTGCTTCGTTCCAATCGCAATGACCATTTCAAATATCAGAACTTAGGCGTATCTTTCTTCTTGATTCCCGGATCATTTCTACAGTAAGATTGTCCTTCAAAGATACGGTTTATTCTCCTGGAGATGGCGTCATGGTGGACGATCCGGAAGAAAAGCCTCATTACCTTGGGCATAGAGAGCGTTTGCGAGAGCGGTTCCAGAAGGCCGGAGCAGAGGGATTCCACGACTATGAGCTCCTGGAGCTCCTTTTGACCTATGCCATCCCGAAGAAGGACCTTAAACCTCTCGCCAAAAACCTTCTGAACCGATTCGGAAGTCTCACGGGCGTTCTTGACGCGACTCAGAAAGAGCTGAATGCGGTAAAAGGGATCGGTTCTTTTTCTGCCATCCTGATCCGCCTCGTGAAAGAAGTCTCCGGCGCATCTCTTGCGGAGAAGATGAAGGGAAAAGATCTTCTCTCTTCGCCTCAGGCTGTCATGGATTATGCGCAGGCCAGGCTGGCAGGCCTTCCGCACGAGGCCTTCATGGTTCTCTATCTCAACACAAAGAATGAAGTCCTTCACTACGAGTTGATTCACGAAGGGACCGTGGATCGCGCCTTCGTCTATCCAAGGCGAATCATTGAAGGAGCCCTTGCTCACCATGCGAGCAGCCTGATCCTGATCCACAATCATCCGAGCGGCCATCCTGAGCCTTCCGAAGAGGACAAACGCCTTACCCGCACCATTGGCGAGGCAACCCGAACCATGGATATCCGGATCCTTGACCATATCATTGTTGGAACGGGCAGCTACTTCAGCTTCATGGAGAACCATTTATTGTGAGGGATTTTACCAAATGGGGTCTGCCCTTGACATTTGACAAATTAAGCTGAGCTTGGCCCAATAGAAAAATCAGGCGGATGTGGCTCCCGTCCCACTGATTTCAGGCGCCGGTTAGCTCGGCGGATTGGCAGGTCCCAGAAAAATGTGCTACTGCCTCCTCATGACTCAGGTCCGATATAGAAACTCTTTCACTCGCTTCATGGCGCAGAACTCACCACACATGGTGCAGACATCTTCCTGAGCCGATTTCCCTTCTTCGTGGTAACGTTTTGCCTTCTCCGGATCGATGGAAAGCTCGATCTGGCGCTTCCAGTCGAACGCCTTTCTCGCCTTTGCCATCTCCAGGTCCAGTTCAAAGGCCTTCCGATTTCCCCGGGCGATGTCTGCCGCATGACCTGCAATTCGGGTTGCAATCACACCTTCCCGGACATCCTCCACGGAAGGAAGCTTGAGATGTTCCGAAGGCGTGACATAGCATAAAAAATCGGCCCCTGCCTTTCCTGCTATGGCGCCTCCAATCGCACACGTAATGTGATCATACCCTGGTGTGATGTCGGTCACCAGAGGTCCCAGGACGTAGAAGGGCGCTCCCTTACACAATCGCTTTTCGAGAAGCACATTCGCCTCAATCTGATCGAGGGGGACGTGGCCGGGTCCTTCGATCATCACCTGGACTCCTTCGGCCCATGCCCTTTCTGTCAGCTCTCCGAGGATGATCGTCTCCTCCACCTGAGGTCGATCTGTGGCATCTGCGAGGCAGCCCGGCCTCAATCCATCGCCCAGGCTCAATGTCACATCGTGCTTTTTGGTAATCTCCAGGAGTCGGTCGAAATGCTCATAGAGAGGGTTTTCCTTATCGTTAGCGATCATCCACTCCACAAGAAAAGACCCGCCACGGCTCACAATTCCCATGACGCGAGGATCTCGCCTCAGCCTCTCCACAGAACTCCGGGTCACTCCACAATGGACGGTGACGAAGTCCACACCCTCTTCAGCCTGGAGTTCAATGACCTCGAAAAGATCTTCCCATCGCATCGCAGTAAGGGCCTTTCGTTTCTTGACGGATTCCACTGCAGCCTGATAGATCGGAACCGTTCCGAGGGGAATCGGGGACCGTTTAAGGATTTCTCTCCGGATGGCGACAATATCCCCTCCTGTACTGAGATCCATCACCGCATCGGTCCCAGCCTCAATCGCAGCCGCGAGTTTCCGCAATTCTTCATCCAGGTCGACATGGTCCGAAGAGGTCCCGAGATTCGTGTTCACCTTGATCCGGAGACCTTCTCCAATTCCTGTAGGCCGAACCCCCTTGTGATTTCGATTGGCCGGGATGACGATTCTGCCCGAGGCTATCTTATCCCGGAGCCATTCTGATGAAACTCTCTCTTCTCTGGCTACAGTTTCCATCTCATCTGTAATCGTTCCATTCTGAGCCGCCATCTTCTGAGTCATATTTATTACCTCCTGTTAGTGTTTTTCTCGTCAAGGGCCAGTAGATCAGACCAGCCACAACCATGCTCGGCAGTGAAGACCCGATGGGCCAGGGAAATGCCGCGTTGATTCCCAGTACCTTCTCCATCAGCATCGGAGAAAACCCCAGGTAGATAGCGAACCCGATCAACCAGGAGAGAGCGGCAAAAGGATTGATCCCCCTCCAGAACCAATATTTCCCATCTTTATGATAGAGGCCTTCCAGGTCGATGGAGCCTCTTCTTACAAGGAAGTAATCTACAAGAACGATTCCAAACATAGGACAGAACATCGCACCGATGAACAGAAGGAAATATTCATAATCAAGCAGGCTGGGGAAGACGATCGCAACGCCTGTTCCGAGAATACCGCCGATGACGACTCCCGCTCTTTCCCCTAATTTCGGAGCGATCGTGAGCCCGGAAATGGCTGTTGAATAGATATCCAGGAATGTCGTCGTGAACGTGGAGAAGAGGACGACGATCAGGGCAGGGATGGCCCATCCAAAATTCAGCATCAGATTCATGACCACCCCTGATGGATCAGGAGATTTCGTTGCCAGTGAAGCAGCCAATCCCAGGAGATACATCCAGGAGGAGATCACGAAATAGCCGATCCAGGTTCCCCAGAAGCTCGATCGTGAATCGGTTGCAAAGCGCGAGTAATCCGAAACCAGAGGAAGCCACGAGATGGGCATGGCAATAACCAGATCCATTCCCACCATGAAAGGGAGATCCGTTCCTCTCGGAATCTCCGAAAGCATCTTCCAGCCATACTTTTGAAAGACCACATAGGTCATGATTAAACAGAGGGCCAGAAGAGCGAATACAGAGATTCGTTCCAGCCATTTCCAGATACGGTGTCCAACGAGCGCCCAGACCGTTGTTACGATGCCGGAGATGATGATCCACAGGGTGGGGTTCGAAAAACCATAGGACTTGGAGAGGGCGTCGGCTGCGCTACCGCAGACAATCAGCATGACGGCGGTCCAGCCGACGAGCTGGATCACATTGAGGCCCGCTGCAAAGTAAGAACCTCGGACTCCAAAGGAGGGCCGGACGCTGACCATCGTCGGAATACCCCATCGGCTTCCGATCAATCCACCGAGGGCGAAAGGGGTATTGCCGATGAGGTGGCCCAGGAGAATGGCCCAGAGTCCGAGACCAAGCCCCAGAGGGACGATGAGACCTCCTGCCCAGATCTCTGCCAGGGAGACAGCCGCTCCTGCCCAGAGAAGAAAAAAGTCCCCCCCTTTTAGATTCCGTTCCTCTTTTGGAATAGGCTCAATACCTGCCATAACTGCCCCTATTTGAGATTTCAGATCGCAGATTTCAGATTGAAGATTGAACCGAACATCCCTAACCTCAGATCAAAGACCAACAAGACGAAATCCTATCCCAAGTCATCGGTCACGATCTCACTTGCGTCCCTTGGCTTTGTTCAAACTCGAGACAAAGATGGCAACCAGTTCATCTGCCTCTTTCATCAGTGCGGCGACAAGTTCTGGCCTCAAGATCTTTGTTTCAACAATCAACTCCAGCCAAAAAAGTGTCTCATCCGCTTCCTCAAGCACTATGCCCAACTTAGCGATGAAATCCGGTCTCGATCGGCCTCGGCAGGCTGCACGATAATTTGATCCTACCGAAGTCCCCGATCGGAAAAGTTGACCGGCAATCCACCGCCCTTCACGATTTTCAGGAAGCTGCCTGCACAAACCAATCACCCTCTTCGCAAATTCCTTGGTTCGATGCTTCATCTGTTCTTGGTCCATTTTGAATTCCTCCGGGTAAAGCCCCATGGGATTGTATTTCTGATTCGATCACGTTTTCAATCTGCAATCTGAAATCTGAAATCTGAAATTTAAGATACTCCCTTCAGTATTTTATTGACGACTTCCATGGGAGTTCTTCCCAGGACCCGGATCATGGGTTCCTTGCCTACATCGCCCACATCGTAGATGAAGTCAGGAACTCCCTTCCCCCTTTTCAAAACCTCGCCGACGCCCCATTCAAGAGAAGACCCTTCCCTTTCTTTCACGCTTCTCGGTTCAAGCCTTCGATCGAAGGATTCAACGCGATAACCCTTCTTCTTCAGCAGCATTACGGCTTCCTTTGAGTACCGGATGTTCATGGCCGAGCAATGATCTGGAGCGAACTTCATCGCTGTAAGGATGATACGGGCGATGTGATGGGAGGCGCCAAACTCCGGATCGGCCACAGCGACCACAGAATCTTTAAGCCGAACGATCCTTCCCGGGAAAGCAGCGACGTCTCCGAATCCCTCGGCATGGGGCAGTGCAAAGCCAAGGTTAGAAGCAACCTCTGGAATGATGTGACCGATTCTTTTCATCTTCATGATCTCGATGGCTGCCTTTAACTCCTGAATGACCCGATACCGTTCCATCTCCCTGAGCACATGAGCGAACGGGTTCGTAGGCCCTATCCCTTTCCCAAGGCTCAGACCTGACTGAATGGCCAGGGTGATAAAAGTCTTCCCCTTTCTCACCGCCTCCGGAACAGCCTCACCCCGGGCGAGAAGCGTCGCAATGGCTGAAGCGAAGGTGCATCCTGTCCCGTGGGTGTTCCTCGTTTCGATTCTCGGTCCTTCCAGTTCATAGTATCTCTTTCCATCATAGAGGAGGTCGATAGCCATCCCCTTCAAATGGCCTCCCTTGACCACCACATTCTTGGCACCCAGCCCGTAAATTTGAAAGGCGGCCTTTTTCATGTCCTCCAGAGACCTTATCCTTAATCCAGTGAGAGCCGAGGCTTCGGGAAGGTTCGGAGTGACGACCATCGAAAGGGGGATTAGACTGCGGATCAAAGCATCCCGGGCATCTTTTTGAAGAAGGGAGTCCCCGCTCTTGGCGACCATCACCGGATCGACGACCACTTTCTTCACGCCATAGGACCTGATTTTTTTCGAAACGACCCCCACAATCTCTGCGTTCGCCAGCATCCCGGTCTTGACCGCATCCGCACCGATGTCCGAAAGGACAGAATCGATCTGCTTTTCCACAAAAGAGGCGGGAACTTCATAGATCCCCTGAACACCGACGGTGTTCTGTGCGGTCAGGGCGGTAAGAACGCTCATCCCATACCCACCCAGGACGGTGATCGCCTTGAGATCCGCCTGAATCCCGGCCCCACCACTCGAATCCGATCCAGCAATGGTTAGTATTCGTTTCATCATCGTCTCCTTGTTTCCCGGTTAATCTCCGGTTTTTTTCATCAGCCCGAAAAAAAATAAGCCGTAATTCCCATTGGAGGTATTACGGCTTCCGGTCTAACTCTGTTCCGCTTCCCTTCGCTGGAATTACCCAAACAGGTTCATAGGGTCTCCCCACTTCTTCACGAAGTCGAGACTCTCAGCTCACTGAGCTCCCCTAGCGCTCTATTTAGCCTTACAATAATAAAGATTTTGAAGAAAGTCAACCCTTCGGCTCTCCGCAGCTCATGCCTGCCGAAGAACTAATCCCCGTGGGCCCGTCGGATAGACTCCTTTTCGTTTTTAAGGTTTTCTTTCTACTGGGCTTTCAAATTAACTTATTGATACCATTGAATAAAGTTAAAATTGTGAAAAATTTCTCTTGACTTTTCCGAAAGATTGCCCTATATTCAGCCAGTAATTTTAAAAACCTTTTTGTTAAAGAGATTTCGGTGGGTTGAAGGATCGGAGCGGGAATCTAAGGACCTGCTTCACTGGAATCTGCTGTGAAGGAGAGGGGGCAGAAAGGAGAAAGAAAGGTATTATGAAACAGAACGTTGTAAGGTTGAAGTTGATGTTGTCGATGGTGGTTGGGTACCTGCTTGTTCCGCTGGTGGTGCTCGCCAGCGAAGCAGATCTCGCGATACCCGACCTGCATAAAGGCGCTCCATATACCCTGTTGGGTGGTATAAAACCATGGGATCTTCTCTTCTATGGCGCGTGTATCATTGCCGGTACACTGGGTATCAGCTTGTTTTTGCGCCACCAGGTCAAGAAGTTGAGAGCTCATGACTCGATGCTCAAGGTGGCTGAGATCATCTTTCAGACCTGCCGGACCTATCTGATTCAGCAGGGCAAATTCCTTGTCATGCTTTTCATTTTCATCGCCGTCGCCATGTCGTTCTATTTCCTGGCTCTGAAGGGACAGGGGGTTCCCACACTGCTGCTGGTGCTGCTCTTCTCGGTGGTGGGCATGGCCGGTTCTTATAGCGTGGCCTGGTACGGCATCCGGATAAATACTTTTGCGAACGCCCGTACCGCCTTCGCGTCGCTGGCGGGACGTCCCTGGGACGTGGTAAATATTCCCCTTCGCTCCGGTATGAGCGTGGGACTCTTCCTCATCTCCCTTGAGCTGGTCATGATGGTCATCATTCTGCTCTTCGTCCCTCGCGACATCGTCGGGTACTGCTTCCTGGGATTCGCCATCGGAGAGTCGCTGGCCGCATCGGCCCTCCGAATCGCCGGCGGTATCTTCACCAAGATCGCCGACATCGGCTCCGACCTCATGAAGATCGTCTTCAAGGTCGGGGAAGACGATCCCCGAAACCCGGGCGTCATCGCTGACTGTACCGGTGACAACGCGGGCGACAGCGTGGGCCCCACGGCAGACGGTTTCGAGACCTATGGCGTCACCGGCGTTGCGCTGATATCCTTTATCACGCTGGCCGTCGTAAGTCCTGAAAGCTCGATCAAAGAAGCCATCCAGGGCAAACTCATCGTCTGGATTTTCGCCATGCGCTTCCTGATGGACTTCTTCTCAGGTATTTCGTACTTCGTGAACCAGGCCATTTCTTCGGCCAAATACAGCGGCAAGAAAGAGTTCGATTTCGAAGAGCCTCTCATGAGACTGATCTGGATCGCAGCTACCCTCTGCATCACCACTTCGTTTGTGGGGAGCTACTTGCTCATCAGTGACCTCCAGGTGATCAAAAACGGCGTGCTGACCACGATGCCCCATGTCTGGTGGCAACTTGCCATGATCATCAGCTGCGGTACG
>Ga0209777_10000612_pt1 | contig 57384 bp, 46 predicted proteins | sample FrelakmetHBP12HB_FD_187147 | JGI IMG/M metagenome (GOLD analysis project Ga0209777, IMG submission 187147) | Freshwater lake sediment microbial communities from the University of Notre Dame, USA, for methane emissions studies -HBP12 HB (SPAdes)... | ecosystem: Environmental > Aquatic >...
TGGCGACAGCAACCAGAATACCGGTAATGTTCTTCTTCATGAAAATTTCCAGGACGGAATCTCCTTAAAGCGCGACCCGAACAAAATTCCTGAGAGGATATGCAGGGTCATTCTAAGACTTTATTGCCAAGATCGACCCGACGATTTCAGCGGCATCGCGAACGAAGAGCGGACAGAGTGCTGAAAAGACACCCTTCTCACGGGCCTGCTGGAGGCCTTTGGGAGTGCTGATATCACAATCTAAAAGTTCCCGGCACAGGATTGTGCCGTTTTTGGATTCGAAGCGCTGTAGGAACTCCTGCCCCAGACGATAGACATCTTCCTTCTCAGCCGGGGTATCCGCTCCCCGGGCCAGACCGAGAGCCAGAAGCCCCCCACTCACCGCCCCGCAGACCTGACCACGCCGGGCCACTCCACCGCCAAAAGGCGAGGCAAGTTTAAGCGCCTGGCTCTCGTCCATACCTAGATGAGGCGCAAAGGCAACAAAAACAGACTGGGCACAGTTGAAATTCTGGCGGAAACGGGCGACAGCAATGTCAGATGGGTTGGTCATGAATGAGTCCATTTATATTCAGGCTTGATCCAAGGATTATTCCGAGTCGTTGTCACCGTAGATAAACAAGTCACCGATCGATTCGCGCAAATAGTTACGGCGGATGGCTTCCCCGAAGACGGGAGCCACCGAGAGCATGTGCAGTTTCGGGTGGCGCCTCTCCAGAGGAATATAAACAGTATCTGTGGTGACGATCTCGGTAATCTGGGGTACAGCGGCCAGTTTCTCGAGCCCGCCATGCACGAAGACCCCGTGCGTGCAAGCCACCCAGATTTCCTGGATGCCCTGCTCGATGAGGATACGGCTGAGTTCCAAGACTGATCCGCCGGTAGCAATCTCATCATCATAAATAATGGCCTTCTGGAAACCCTGCACCTGGCGGCCAATCAATCCGCTGATGATCACCTTGGTGTCTGAGATACGCTCCTTATTGCCTGCTGCAACTGGTAGGTCCAGACTCTTGGCGAATAGTGCGGCTGGCTTGGCAGCACCCATGTCGGGCGCGACCACCACCGTCCCAGCCAAATCGTGGGATTGGAAGTAATGCCGGAAAACAGGACGACTGGTCAACGGATCAGTGGGGACGCTGAAGAAGCCATGGGTTTGTGGCGAATGAAGTACCATCGTCATCACATGGGTGGCACCGGCTGTCACCAAAAGGTCAGCGATCAGGCGGGCCGTGATCGAGATGCGCGGCGCATCCTTCTTATCCGAACGGCCAAAGGAAAAATAAGGAATGATGGCATGGACTTCTTTTGCAGAGGCTGAGCGGGCAATATCCAACATCATCAGCAATTCGACCAGGTTATCGTTGACGGGGGGAGCAAGCGTCTGGACAATGAATACGATGCGTGAACGCACACTGGCTCCGAGCTGGATATACAGGTTGTCATTACTGAACCGGCTGACGAATGTTTCTTCGAGCGGCAGGTTCAGATAAGTGGCTATATCAGCTGACAGTTGCGGATGGGAACTGCCACTAAAAATACGGATCTCATCGGGGTCAAGTGCAGTTTTATTACTCATGGCATGCAACCAAGATCCTTCCTGTAATAAAAGGTTCGGAAATAGCGGGATTCCCGTTCAAGTTCCCATGCAGCAGTCCATATCCAGCCTTACCAAATCCCGGGGATAAGGCGGTAACAGACGAGCCCAGCGAATTCTTTATACCCGTTCAGTTCGTCTTGCAGGGTGCGATCCTCCAGTGCGGTGCGAAGGAACAGGTTAGCGACCAGCAGGAGCATTGGAATGCAAGCCCATTGCGAACCAAGTGCGATGGGGATGGCGATATATGAGAGCAGCAGGCTGGCATAGCCGGGATGGCGGATAAAGCGATATGGACCGCCCGTCTGGACGGTGTGTCCACGATCTTTCTGGATGCGAACGATGGTGGAAAAATACTTATTCGAGACCATTGCCCAGGTAAAGAGAGGGTAACTCAAGCCGAGCAGAACGAACGCGGCAACCTGGGCCCAAAACGGAATATTGCCAACCCAGCCGAAACGTTCATCCAGACCAGCCAGAATCAGGATGGCAAACCCCCCGATGCCAGTGAGCATGCCAATGACTTTGTCCCAGCCTTTGGCACCCTCGCCGACCTGTGAGCGCTCCTCCACCAATTCCTTGTGTTTTCCCAAGAGAATGAACGCGTTAAAGATAAGGAAGACCAGGTAGAGACCAAGGTAAGCCCAGGCATTCCACCAGGTCCAGCTCCAGACGGAGGCAAACAGCGCCACAGCCTGGATAAAAACCACGGACCCAATCTGTACAATCCGTTTGTGGATGGCAGGGGACATCGTACCTCCTCTAAAAAGGGGCGAACAGCCATTCCCTATCGGGAACAATATCCGCCCCCTACGGGAACCAAACTAAGGGTAAATCTTCTCCCACGGATCCCTGAGGAAATTCCCGAGGATCTTATTTGCTTCTCCCTGGGCAGGAAGTACATCGCCATCCGGCTCGACGTAGAGCCAAACCTTGCCCGCACCGGAGGGGACTTCATCTTCGATGGTCTCATGGTCCACTGGATTCTCGGCAGAGTACGGTACAGGCAGGTCCCAGCGCAGAGTGAGGCCAAGGCTGGCAGCCTTGTCATGCAAGGTATGCAGGGCTGCATGGAGAGTTGCATCGGAAGCACCCAGCGAAAGGCTTTTAACTTCCAGTTTTGCCAGTCTTTCGAGAATTTCACCCGCTTGCCCGACGTTCTGCGGCGTGACCGTCAGGTGTACGGTGGTGTAGAGGTCTTCGGGCATGACCGTTTCCAACGCCTTCCAGGAGGCTTTGTCTGCAGGGTCAAGGATGAAAAGAAGATGGTCAAGGCCCGTTTGCAGGAGGGTGTGCAGATAAGCTTTATCGGCGAGTTTCAAGCCATCGGAGAGCAGGCCGGTGACCTGACCAACCTTCTCCGCGTGGGCAATCAGGGCAGGCAGGTCGTCGCGAAGAGTTGGCTCGCCACCGGTGAAGGTGATGTGCGGGACGCCGACCGCCCAGGCCTTGTCCATGATGGACTGCCATTCTGCGGTGGTCAGTTCGCGGTCCACACGCTTGGTGGGGGCGAGAGAGGCATCGGCACTGGCGGGCAGACGATAGGTGAGAGCGCAGTCGAGGCGCAGGGGAGCAGTCAAATCCTGGGAGTGCGGGGCGACCCGTTCAAAGTCGAGGAAGGTGGTCGGGTCCAAATCCGGAGTATGGATGAGGACCTGGACACGGTCTCGGAAATCGGTGTAATCCTTCTGCGCTTCAGCCTGGCTGATGCGGTAACGTTTAGAAACATACCCGGCAGTCTCATCAGGCGAGGTACCTTTGATCATATGGTAGGCATATTCGGCGGCAGTGGAGTTGAGGTGCAAAACGGTGGCAGCATTGACGATGAGAATCCCGGAACCATCCTTCAGCAGGCGCAAGTGCAGCCGGTAGGCAGGTTCGTCAGGCGCAGACTGGAAGGTGTGCAGCGCGGCAGGCAGGGGCCGGTGAATTCCCGGCTTTTCGGCAATGACCCAGAGAATGAGGATGCCTGCCAGGAGAAGGGCTGCCTGAATTAACAGGCCGTATTGATGGAAGAAGCCACGGCCTCCAGAAAATAAGAAGATGGCGGACCCTAACAGGAGCACAGCCCCGATGGAGTGTACCTCCACGCCTTTTACGCTGTAGCTGCGTACCTTGAGTCTGCCAGTAATGAGCAGGTACACGCCTAAGATAAGCATACATGCGGAGATGACAATCCGTGCAATGAGTGCTATCGTTTGGGTTACATTTGGGGACATTACAGCCTCCTTAAATCAATCACGAATGAAGTGGGGCATTTCGAATGGGATCTCAAATGAAAGTTCGATGAAACCAGCGTATTCGCCGTTGAGAACCCAGGGGGATTGATAGATCAGTTTCTTTATGCCCTTCTTTTCGATGGTGTAGACGTTCACCTGACGACTGTCCATCAAGCGTTCCAGTTTGCCACGCGATGGGTCGGGATGGCAGTCGAACATGTTTTTGCCGATCAGTGCCAGCCCGCCATCCTTTTCGAAGGTCTTAGCGGACTTGTCATTCATCTCGAGGATAATACCATCCGGGTCACAGACAGTGACCGCGGCAGGGAATTCTTTGATCCAGGCATTTTCTTTGCTCATTGTCTACTCCCTGACAAAATGCGGAATTTCTTGCGGAACTCCAAAAGAGATCTCGACGAACCCAGCATACTGGCCGTCTTTGAACCAAGCAGACTGGAAGAAGAAACGCTTCTCTCCTTTTTCAGTATTGAAGTAAACGTTGGTAGTTTGCTGCTCGAGCATGCGTATCAGCTTGCCGCGGGATGGGTCGGGATGGCACTCCAGAATATCGGAGCCAAGCAGGTCGCGCCCGCCATCCTCTTTGAATAGAAGGATGGCCTCGGTATTCATTTCAAGGAGCATGCCGCCGGAGTCACAGACGATGACCTCGGCAGGAAGCTCTTTGACCCAAGCCCCTTTACTCATGCAACCGTTTCCAGCACAACCGGTTCCTCAAACTGCAACGGGCAGCCACCACCGCACTCGGCCAGTAAGGCACACCCAATGCATTTGTCGGGCAGGCCCTGGCGTTCGCGCAACTTACGCGCCAGGTCGTGGTTCCAGATGGAGTCCCAGTCATCAGCCAGCAGGTTACCGAGCTGGTGGTAATACGACTGGCAAGGCAGCACCCCGCCATCCGGCTCAATACACATATTATAGAGTGCCGCTGTGCAGCCCTTCACGCCCAGGTCAAGCGGTACCGGGTCGAAGCCACAATATTGCGTAGGCGTGTACCAGATCAGACGCTGGCCGCGGTCTTCGGTCTTCCGGCGGGCAACTTCCAGAAGGGGCATCAACTCAGACTCAGCCAGCCCCGTGCCCACCAAGGAACCTCGACCCGAGTGGATCAATGCGTTAAGCCCCACCGTGAGTACTCCTGTGTCGGCAAGGAAATCGAGCGTCGCCGGGATGGTATGAAAATTCGTCCGCAGCATGGTGGTATTGGTCATCACATACAGCGGTGAGGCAAGGGCGTTTTTCAACCCTTTGACGGTCTGTGGGAAAGCGCCTCCAGCGCCCACCATGCGGTCATGGACTTCGGCGTTGTTCGACTCGAGCGTAATCTGGACGTGGTCCAACCCGGCGGCGACCAACTGCTCCACATAACGCGGATCCGAGAGGCGCCGGGCATTGGTATTCAGACCGGTTATCTGTCCATTTTCCTCGGCGTGGGCAACGAGTTCGGGCAGGTCAGCACGCAGGGTGGGTTCCCCGCCGGTAAAGATAATATGCGGAATGCCGAGCTCCCAGGCTTTGTCGAGGATGCGCATCCAGTCGCGGGTGGAGAGTTCTCCAGCCATCACTATCGGTTGCTTTCCTTGTATGAGAGCGGGAAGATCTTTAGGGGAAGGATGCTGAACGTTATAGCAGTGGGCGCAGTCGTTGTTGCAGCGATAGGTCAGCGCCAAGTCCAGCCGGTAGGGGGCGGTGGGGCGGGCCGAGAAGGGCATGACCGTTTCCAGCCCAAGCTCGTGGATTGGGCAGGCTCCGTCGGGGCGGACAAGTTCGTCTAGCTGGCTCCGTAGGGTGCCCAAGTCCGCGCGGGCCTGGGCGGCAGCCACATGGTATTTTTGCCGGATCAGGCGAACAGTGTCCTGTTCAGAGGTATCCTCCAGGACAAAGAACGCCATCAGCGCGGCAGTGGGGTTAAGGTGCAGGATGCGGTTGGCGTTGACAATTAACGTGCCATGACCGTCGGGATCGAGCCGGAGGTGAATCCGGCTCTTCTCGGCAAGATTCTCGCGGCGGTAGTGGTACACGCCGGGTTGAGGAGTGTTGATAGTAAGTTTTCGATCCAACAACTTTTTCAGCATTCGGCACCTATATTAAGTTCTCCAACCTTCAAATGAGAACCGGAAATTTACCGTCCGCCACCGGCGCAGGCGCAGGCACACCCGGCACACGCACAGGCGCAGGCGCACGAATGCCCGCCGCCACCGCCACCCTTAAAACTGCCACTACTCGATGAGACCGGGACAGGGTTGGTGCGGTTGGTGACGCCGGAGGTAAAGGTCTTCACATCACCGAGAACCCGGCTGGAGAAGCCCTGGACACCCGTGACGACCGAAGCCGCGAATGCCGAGCCGGGGATACTGACCGGTGATCTTCCGCCAGAAGACGGCGCGGAAACGGAAGGCGTTTTACCGGTCGAGACCGGATGGTAGCCGGGGTCATAGCGGCCCCACCACATCGGTATGAAGATCGGGCCGGTGAAGGCGCGACGGGTGCGCTCGTCGTAATTCTTATCGAGCATGGTCCATTCGAGAGATTCATCGTACATCTGGCTCTTGACATCGGGCGTGCCGGCCGCTTCGATCTGCTGCCAGGCACGCTCCATGATGCTCTGGTAGTAAGCAATGGTTTCCTTGCGGCTGAAGCCCTTCATTTTGTCCGAGAGGCTGTTGACCAGTTTGACGGTCATTTCCTGCAATTTCTTGCGGCGAGCGGCCAGGTCGACTTCAGCGAATGCCTGCAGAAAATCGCTTTCGTAATCACGCAAATCAGCAGGCAGTGGATCGGCCAGTTGAAGTTTAAGCGGGTCACGGGTGATGACCGTGGCGGCGTCCTTCTTTACCACACCGAACAGGATCATAGTCATAACCTTATCGAGCGGCTGTTCCATCAAAAGACCAGCTTCAACAGCGGTGAGACCGCGCTTGATGCCATGACCTTCGATCTGGATCTTGGGCGGCAGGTAGGCAAGTTTGCGTTTATTCTGATTGACCGCGCTCAGGATCGGCGCGCCGATAAACATAAGGATAAAGAAACCAAAACAACAAATGCCGCTTGAATTATTCATCACACTACTAATAATGCCGCTTATATCAAACGCCGGGGTCACAACGATCACATCCGCCGGAACATATTGCTTCGGGAAGGATGTGCCAAAGGTATATTGGGAGGAGCCGGATGCATTGGAGCACTCCCAGGTGAACCTCACCCGCCCCTGCGCATCCAGGTCAGTCTGGGGGTTCACATCGCACGGCCAATTCCCGGTTGCTGGATAATAGATCGATTCGGTCGACTGGACGCCTGCCGGGAGAAGGAAAATCACGGTCATATTGGTTCCGCCATGGGCAGTGGTGTAATAGGCGGGCGAGAACTCACCGCTGGCATAAGTAGTTGTTTTACCGGAATCAGTGCTGGGATAGAGTACGCCGGTAATTCCGCTCACGGTCACATGGACGCTGCCGCTCGCCCCTGGCTGGATGGCCTGGGAACCCATGTCCACCGAGAATCCATAAGGGCCATCTCCCTGAAAATCAGAGGAAACTGAAAGGGTTTTACCATTCGCGTCAGCAGTGGCATTGCCCAGGTTGAAGTTGCCATTCGGCATACCCACATCCACAAAATCAATCACGTGGCCGGAGGCATCATTGACAAAAGTAAAAACGTAATCCAGGGCCATTGTCCCGTCGGTGTTCCAGGAGACGTTGACGATCTCCTGGGTCAGGTTGAAGGAATACGATTGCGCGGCCACGCTGGAGACCATCGTGAACATTAAAAGAATGAGCACGAAAGAGGCAAGCAGGCGGAGTTTTTTCATGACAACCTCCTTACAAAAACCATTGCGATCATATGAAAATAAAACAAAACTACCACTTGGGTTCTTCGGTCAGTTGATAGACCGTATTGCAGTACGGACATGTGACCATCGGCGCGCCGTTAACCAGCTTGATGTTGTCGGCGGTCAACGCGCCGCCGCAGGAACGACACTTCATCTGTTCGATCTTCGTATCACCGGGGAGGTCCACTTTGAGGGTGACATTCTGGGCAGTATCCTGTTTGGTTTTCCGGGCAGCAAGGACGATCATGACAATACCGCCCACCAATGCAATGGCACCTAATAGCATGCCCACACTCCCGATCCCTGTTACACCCTGCGCTCCACCGGCAGCGCCAAGCAGGATAAAACCTCCCACACATATGCCAGAGGCAGCCAATAAAAGAAGGATTACTGCTCCAATATATAACCAGGTTGTAGGTTTCATTCTGACCTCCGCGAATATCAAATTAATATACGTTTGAATATGGGCAAGTGTAGCACTTTAATTTATATCAGACAATTGATATCCTTCCACTCTTTGGTTACCTGGAACTCATTTGTAGAAATGGGTTGGAATGGCAAAAAAGAAAGTTGGGAGCAACAGCAGAGCGCCTGCCCCATCCAAACTACCGGGAAGCGCTGCTCTTCTTTTATTTTAATCGAAGCGGAGTAAAATTGAGAATATGCCCGCAAATATTGAAATCAAAGCCCGTGCCCGCAACTTCGCCGACCTCTGCCGTCGTGCAGAAGCGCTCAGCGATACTCCCGCCCAGATCATCCCGCAGGAAGATACATTCTTCCACACCCCAAAGGGACGTTTGAAATTGCGCCAACTTGCGCCGGAGCTCGGTCAATTGGTGTACTACGAACGGACAGACAGATCCGGCCCCAAGCGCTCCAATTATCTCCTGGTGGGGACATCGGTGCCAGGGGAGCTTAAAGCCGCCCTAAGCGCGGCCCTGGGTGTGCGCGGGGTCGTGCGCAAGAAGCGCACACTGTACCTGGTAGGGCAAACACGCATCCACCTGGACGAAGTGGAAGGACTGGGAGAATTCATGGAATTGGAAGTGGTGCTGCGCCCGGAGCAAAGCGACGCCGAAGGCCAGGCGATCGCCCAAGACCTGATGACACGGCTGGGGGTGCAGCAAGAAGACCTGCTTGAGGGGGCATACATGGATCTTATGGAAGGGAAATGACCACCGCCTGCACTCTTGTGCTCTCGCCCGGGCACGTTTATCCGAACCATGAAGAAGCACCATCCCGCTTCCAAAGCCTGGGTGGATGGGAGTCCAAGCCCTATGGCGCCAGTCTGTACTGGCTGGAGCCGCAGCCCGCGCAGCAAGAATCCGTTACATCAGTCCACTCCGAACGGATGCTGCGGGACTTTGAGGCTGCCTGCCGCGCTGGATCGGGCATCACCGACTATGCCCCGACATTTGTCACACCCAGCACTTACTCGGACGCCTTCCTGGCGGCAGGTGCGACCCTAGACTGCATGAAGACAGTACTTTCTGGCCGGGCGCAAAACGCTTTTGCCATCGTGCGCCCGCCGGGACACCACGCCGAGCCTGAAGCAGCAATGGGTTTCTGCCTGCTCAATAACATCGCGATCGCGACACGGCAGGCCCTCAATGCTGGAATAGGGAAAGCTCTGATCGTGGACTTCGACGCCCACCACGGGAATGGCACCCAGGCTGCTTTTCTGAACGAGAAGCGGGTCGCGTTTCTCTCCACGCAGCAGGAAAACATCTACCCCTTCCAGAGCGGTTTTATCGAGGACGCCCCACATGCACGCGGCCGTATCGTCAAACTGCCACTGCCCGCCCGCACCGGGGATGCAGCCTTTGCAAGGATTGCCGAGCAGGTTCTGACGCCCCTGGCCGAGCGTTTCGCGCCCGAGATGATCTTCGTCTCTGCCAGGTTCGACAGCGCCTGGGACGACCCGCTAGCTGAACTGGGACTCTCCCCAGCCGGGTATTATGCGTATACACGGCGGCTGGTGGAACTGGCCGGGCAGTACTGCGGTGGAAAGATCGTTTTCGTTCTGGAGGGTGGCTATAATCCCAAGAAGGTGGCCTCCGGCGTGGATGCCGTTTTTGCCGCGCTGACCGGGGAGGAATTAAACCTGCAGGATCCCAGTCCCTATCCGGAGCCGGACATCCAAAAGCAGCTGGAAAAGGTTCGCTCTTGGAACAGGCTGGATGGCAAGTCTTCCAAATGACCGACCCATCAATTACTTACCCGTGCCGTCAATAAGCAGGTACCCGTTCGCTATATCATCCCGTTTAGACGCATATTCTTGCAGGAGTTTAAGCTTTGATGGCACAAACATTAACGATCATGAGAAAGGAATGGGAGGATATCAAATCCACGCTTTTTTCATATCACAAGTTACAAGGGGGGATCATCCCAATCATTCTATTTTGTGTTGCCTTTGGTATTTATGAGCCATTAAAAATTGGCCCCGATTGGCTGCAATCGCCTGTCATGGTGTTTTCCTTAGCCGTACTGATCCCTTTTATCGTGATAGGTTCCATCAGTCCTTATTCATTTGTTGGCGAACGCGAACGTGGAACATTGGAACCGCTCCTGGTCACCCCCGTATCAAACCACGCAATCCTGTTCGGCAAGATCGGGGTGGCAGTATTCTATGGATGGGGAGTAACTTTAGTTAATCTGTTGCTGGGTGTGGGATCCATCAACATTATCTTTAATACTGGTAAGTTTCTGCTCTATCCGCCTGGCATCGTGGTCCCAACATTAATCTTGAGTCTTTTGTTTTCAATACTTGTTGCCATCATTGGAACAAACTCATCGTTTTACGCGAAAACAATCCTGGATGCACAAAGAAATCTTGTGACGATGCTTTTTCTTCCTCTAGTGCTACCAGCCTTTTTTGCCGGGCCCTTTATGCCTGAAGAATGGAGGTCACTAATTATTCGGATCATTGCGAATTCAGGAGCACCGAACTTGTTTCTGATCCTGATCGCTCCGTTATTCATCGTTAACGGCATATTCATGGTTATTGCTTTCGCCCGCTTTCATCGTAAACTATTGATGCTGGAATAAAGTTAAAAGGAAATGTGCCCATTGTAGTCCATCGATGACCTTAAAAGAGCCAGGCGGGCAGGGCTACGCTCAGGAATTACCCCAGGGAGACAAGGGAAAGGTAAAGCCAGATCACGATGTGTTATATAGTGTATTTTGATATAATATGGTTTATTTATGGTATTTCAAAAGTAATCGACATGTTACATCAAACCAACAGAATCCATCCATATGGAAAGGAGTGAAATTCTATGCAAAATATAACCCCGTTTTTGTGGTTCGACGACCAAGCTGAAGAAGCAATGAATTTTTATTGCTCCATCTTTACGAATTCAAAGGTCGGAAGCATTTCACGATATGGCAAAGCCGGACCCGGGCCAAAAGGAACGGTCATGTCAGCCACCTTCGAGCTCAACGGGCAGGAATTCATGGCATTGAACGGCGGCCCGGTTTTCACTTTTACACCAGCCATATCGTTCTTCGTGAACTGTGAGACACAGGAAGAAGTGGATGAGTTATGGGAGAAACTTTCCGCGGACGGAGAAGAAGGTCAGTGCGGCTGGCTCAAAGACAAATACGGCCTGTCATGGCAGATCGTCCCGTCTTCATTAGGGGAGTATTTGAACGGTAATGATGCCGAGAAATCACATAAAGCCATGGAAGCAATGCTCCAGATGAAGAAATTAGATATCCACAAATTGAAGCAGGCATATGAGCACAGTTAAGGTAGATCATGGAAAAAATGAGTGTGGAAGATTTTCTCAGAGCGAAGGTTTTACCCGAGTTTCAACCTGCCGTGGCAATGATCCGGGAACTGATGCGAGAGTGCGCGCCGGATGCACAGGAAATCATCAGTTACGGATTACCCGTTTATAAGGTAAAAAAGATCCTGGCGGTGATCAGTCCAAACAAGGAAGGTATCACCTTTTCCTTTACACACGGGAAGGAGTTTGAAGATAAATACGGCCTGCTGAGAGGGGTTGGCAAAGTATCCAGACATGTCAAAATTAAGGAGCCCGCCAATGCGAATATGGAGGCCCTGCGCTACTATATCAAACAAGCGCTGGAGTGGGAAAAAAAGTAAGATGACATAAAAAACAGGGACTTCACGAGCTTCGCCCGACGAGCTGAACCTGTTAGACAGACTCAAAGATGCCCCGATCCGTCGGGACAGGATGATATAAAAGTGATACATGCAATAAATATTTATATCCGTGGAGGTGAAGATGAATATTGCCTTGTGGATCATCCAGATCATTCTGGGAATAAAGTTGATCGATGTTTCCATTACACACGGGTTTCGCCATTCCCTGCCCAGCATGCAGACAGCCATTCAAAAGATCGGTAAATTCTCTCCATCCTTACTTAATGGGATCGCAAGCTGTACTTTGCTTGGAACGATGGGATTAATCCTGCCGGGCATCCTGGGACTACCAGCCTGGATAACACCGGTAACTGCAGGTCTCCTATCCATCCTGCTGGGGTCCTCCATTTTCTTTCATATTAAAGGGCGTGAAAAGCCAAAGATCTTTGTCAGTATCGTTCTTTTGGCATTCGCTGTATTTGTCGCCTATGGGCGATGGGCGTGGTGAATTAGGCTGTAAGCAGTGTACTCTGTTCCGTCAGGGACGGGCTTCGATGATAAACGAAAGTATTCGTATTGCGATCTGGGGTTACGTGAGAAAAATCCTTTTAATTGACACGGCATTAATCATCATTACAGCCTTGGTTTGCTGGCTGGGAGGCTGGCGCACCCTCAATAACTACGGTACAGGTTTAATGATCGCCGGCTTCGGTGCCATTATCATCGGCGGTTTCACGACGTTCGGTGGTTCCCAGGTGGCTCGTGATCCCACCTACCGGTATATCCAATCCGTCATGCCGAACTCGCTGGCTGAGCGGACGCGGAAAGACTGGATCGATATGCTGGATAGTTTCAGTTTTTTAATACTGCTGGGTTCTGCCGGGCTGCTTTCCATGGCTGGAGGCTGGGTGGTGACCATGATCTTTCCATAGGCCCATTTTTTCAGGGGATGGTTTTCATAAAAGCAGGATCTTACGAGTGGGGTTCGCGCGATCCTGCTTTTATATATCCTGTTATCTTCCCGTGCAGGTATTCTGTCCAGTACCCACAGATGAGGCAGGAGAATGGCAATCTTTTTTCACTTGAATAACAAATGGCCCAGCAGAACCGCCACCAAGGTGACAGTGATATTGTCCACGTCCTTGAACGGCAGGGACTCGACCAGCGTACCGACCAGGGCGATGATGGTTATGGGGAGCAGATAGGTGCTGAAAGATCCCGAGAAGATTCCCACAAGGATGAATATCAACAGGATGAATGCCGCTAGCGCCAAGCCGCCAAGCAACATGCCCAACGAGCCGGCCAAAGACTTGTCCTTGCTCCATGGCAGTTTTGGTGACTGGATGCCGCGCCCCATGATATCAGCCAGGCCATCACCGCCACACATCAGCATGAGCGCCACCATGCCAATGGGAGAGGTTTTCCAATAGACCAGGGTCATAACAATAAAGATAATGCCATAGAAGAGAGGCCCGCGCAAAATCTCACGCCGGTCACCACTTCGCGACATGGCTTTAACCGCGGCCTCATCTTTCATGATCCCCAACCCAATCAGAGCGAACTGGACGGTTATGGCAAACGGCACCAGCGCCGCCAGCCAGCGATAATACCAGACATCCGGGACCGGGAAGAGCAGCCAGCACAAAACGAACAACGGCCCGGTGAGGATGTGGATGAGCTTGCGGCTGAGGCGAGAACTGATCCAGCCGCGATGGGCAATAAAGTCCAGCAGGCGCAGTTCGACCAGGGCAACAGCAAACGTGATGATCAGAGCCAGGAAGGGATTCATTTTTTCTCCGGTTAATATATTCAGGATACCCTATTAAAACACTTCTGGAGCAAAATGTATACGGGGATAATATTTAACCCCACACCCAACCCCTCCCAAGGCGGGGAAACTGTGCGAAAAAGGGGTGCGGTGCAAAGCGCCGCATCCCTTTTCGCTAGTATTTAATGACCGAGAACCAAGGAACGAATCCGGGTGAAATGCGTAAGCATCTCTAGACCGGGATTTCCTGATTCCGAATAAAATAGAATACCCTTTCGTTATATAAGTGAACGCCCAATCGACGTAAAAAGGATGTCTGGTGGTACAACCCCAAACTGCGGTCTCAGAAACCAGCCTGATCGAACAAGCCCAAAACGGCGACCGCAATGCCTTTGGAGAACTGGTCCGCCGCCACTATCAGGGAGTTGTTCTGGTTGTCTACCGCATGTGCGGTGACATGGGACTGGCTGAAGACGCCGCCCAGGAAGCCTTTCTGCGAGCCTGGGTGAATCTGCCATCGTACCAACCCAAGGCATGCCTGCGCAACTGGTTGTACCGCATCGCCATCAACGCGGCGCTGGATGTGCTGAGACATCAGCCGGAAGAAACCCTCGACGACGAGCAAACACAGATGACGCCAGACCAGGCAGCGGGACCGGAGGCGGTCTTGATCGAAAAAGAACGTGCCACCCTGTTCCAGCAGGCGATGAAGTCCCTACCGGAGGCGGCCCGCTCAGTGCTGGTGCTACGGGAGTACGGTGGGCTCTCGTACCAGGAAATTGCAAGCGTGCTTGAAGTGCCGGTGGGTACGGTCATGTCCCGGTTGAATTACGCCCGCAACCGACTACGGGAAATCATTATAGGTGAGATGGCCAGAACGGAGAGCGAATATGCATGAGAAGATGCGCACCCTGTTGAACGCATACCTGGACGGCGAACTGCATGGACAACCCCTGCAGGAATTGGAGCACCACCTGGCCTCCTGCACAGACTGCCAGAATGAACTCAGGGAACTGCGCCTGGTTTCAGAGATCCTGCAGGCCGACCCCAGCCCAAAGTTCACCCCTGCCGAGCGTTTCATCTCGCAACTGACCCTGAGCCTGCCACGCAACAGCCCAAGCGTCCAGGCACCAAAGCCCGGCTCGCTGGCCTGGTGGCTTGTGCCGGCGGGACTACTCGGAGCCTGGTTCTTTGTGCAGACGGTTTTCACGCTGACCGACGTGGCCATAGCGGTAAATATCACCGGCCTGCTGGGTCATACAGCTAGCTGGCTGGGCAGCGGCGGGCAGGAGGCCATCTGGTTCAGTGCGGCCACCAGCATGTTCGGCGGACTGGCAGCCTCTCAGCCGGCGCTTTCCCTGGTGAACAACGTGAGCGTCTTCGGGGGAAGCCAGGTGAGCGGGTTCTTCTGGCAGGCAGTGATCGTTTTACTCTACTGGGCCTGGCTTTTCGCCTGGGGGCTGCGAAGCAGAGGGCGGCCGATGAAGGTAAAGAACGCATCGTAATGGTCCATAACGAGCGACTGATCCTAAACGATGCTCCCCCATCGGGGACGACGTCGCAAAGTCGCTACTACTTTCTAGGATAAGGAGAAAATAACATGATCGACATTGGAAAAATCATCAAACGCAGTTGGCACATCCTGTGGAACTACCGGGTGCTGTGGATCTTCGGCTTTTTGCTGGCCATCACCGGCGGAGGTAATGGAGGCGGGAGCAGCGGGTCCAGCTACAAGTTCAACGGCAATACCAGCTACAACTGGAACAATGGCACCAACCCCAACTTTCAACCCGGTCCGTTCCTGCGGGCATTGACCGACTGGTTCAACCAGAACCTCAAACCCCTGTTCACGCACCCCGGCCAGCACGTGGTCACGATCGTGTGGATATCCATCGCTTTCCTGCTCTTTATCCTGATCGTGGGCGTGATTACCTCCTTCATCCGCTACGTTTCGGAGACCGCGGTGATCCGCATGGTGGACGAGTACGAACTAACCGGAATCAAAGTGGGCTTCAAGAAGGGCTGGAGCATGGGCTGGAACCGACGCGCCTTCCGCATATGGGTGATCGACCTGGTCATCAGCCTGCCGGTCATCCTTTTTATGGCGCTGTTGATCGGCTTGGGCGTGTTGGTCTTCTTCAGTGTGACCAACGGCGCGTCCGCAGTGGCAGTCGGTGGGACAATTGCAGCGATCGGGTGCGCCTTCCTGTTCATCATGGGCTTCGCCGTCCTGATGGTCTTCCTCAGCCTGCTGCGCCAGTTCTTCGTGCGGGCGGCGGCCCTGGAAGAGACCCGAATCGGCGACTCCTTCCAGCGCGGCTGGGCGATGTTCAAGAATAATTGGAAGAGCGCGGCGCTGATGTGGCTGGTGATGCTCGGCATCGGGATCGGATTTGGGATCGTCAGTCTCGTCCTGTTCTTCCTACTGATCCCGGCCTACCTCGTGCTTGTGCTGCCTGCTGCCATCGTGGCTGCCATCCCGGCGGCAATTGCCCTGGGGATCACCAGCATCTTCGCCAGCGGACCTGTAGCCTGGGTGGTGGCCGGGCTGGTGGCCATCCCGTTCTTCTTCATGGTCGCACTGGCGCCTCTGACCCTGGTGAGCGGTTTGTACCTGATCTTCACGACCAACGTCTGGACGCTGACCTATCGGGAGATCAAGGCGCTCAAAGCTGTCAAACCGGAAGAAATCCCGACAGTGACCGTCTGATCTTTCGGGAATAAAATAAATCCCGGTTGAAACAATGAACTGAACTCAAGAACCGGCCATAAAAAGAAAGCACTTCCTGTGATCCAAGATCATGGGAGGTGCTTTTCTATCGCTTTCCTCCAAGATAGAGCCCCCTCAGCTGGAGTTTTCGTGATTCATAGACAAAAGGGGAGCAGACCGGTTTCAGGCTTCCGGAAAGCTAAAATCGACAACAATTCTGTTTTACTAGATTCGGGCATTGATCCTTTTGACCGGCACCACGAATCCGTTAGTTCAATCGCCTGTAGCTTGGGTACAAAAGATAAATATTGGCTTTCTTGTAGGGTTTAGCTTAAGAAAACAGTTAGGCTGGTCATTGAAGAAGAGAGCCATTGGGGATCCAATATCATCCATGTCAGGTGACCTGCTATCAAAGGAATAAGGTTTCCCAGCGAATTTATAACCACTTCCAATGCGGCCGGGCAAGTGTGCGCCCCTTCCAGGTTAAGCGACCGACAATACTGTTGTAAAGCGATCGAAAAGCGACTACTTCGTTCGCCAGAATAGTGATCGGATACAGGAGCGCCAGATAAAAGGGGATGTCGAGCTCCAAATAGGGGATCAGCCATAAAAGCGTGGAAAGCCCGATGCAAAGGACAAGTTCCTCAGCCCGGGCTTGGGGAGCTCTCCCGAAAACAAACAGAGCCAGGATGATCAACGGTTCCCAGAACATCACTGCCAGCCAGAGATATACAAACAAGAAACGCAACAGATGAAAATCAAAAGCCGCAAAGATGTTTTTGACGAATCCATCAAAAGCTGCGCGGCTTCCAGGGTACATCCGACACATGATCAGATCCGTGCCCTTCATGACGCGCCAGCGCAATCCTGCTGCTTTGATCCGTTTTGCCAGCGTCAAGTCGTCTATGAGCGACAAACCTAAACTGTCATGTCCGCCAATTGCCCGGTAAGCCTCGCGGCGGAACAACATCATCTGCCCCACCGCGTTGGAAAGTGCCGGCCAGCGGAGCCGGTACGCCAGCCCAAGCGGGTTGAAGCAAAGGACAGCCCAGGAAAAAAAAGGAACAAGCAGCCGCTCTCCCCAAGAATGCACTTCCTGGCGCGGGAAACCGGTCAGAAGGTCGGCCTGTTCACCGATCAAAGCAGTCACGATAAGGCGCAGCATTTGCGGCTGGTGAAGGGTATCTGCATCCGTGAAGAACAGTAAGTTGCCGTGGGCTCGCCCAGCCAGTTGGGCACATGCCCAATTCTTCCCCAACCGGCCTCCCGGGGGTGGGCTGCCTACCAGAACTTTCAGCTTTGGTTCAGTGCTGGCAATCTGCTCAAGAATCGATAGAGTGGTATCGCTGGATTGATCGTCCAGGACAATCACTTCAAAAGATGGATAATCCTGCGCCAAGAGCGATCGGATACAACCTGCAATATTCTTTTCCTCGTTACGAGCCGGGACAAGGATGGTGACCGTTGGAAAAATGAGCAGGGGGGTATGCCTCCTGGCCCGATGCAGGAACCAGGTATTACTGAGTACAACCAGTAGAATAATCAGCTGAAAAAAAATGAGATGAAGAATCAGGGTATGAGTGAGATAACCAGCCATATGATGTTTAATCTCTTGCCCGGAAGAAACGTTTTGCCAGCCAGGGGCGAAAACGCGGCCAGTGGCTCAGGTCGGTGCGGTGCGTCCAGGCCAGAATGAGGGTTTCACTCGCCAGAACCAACAGCAGAAGGGGGTCTGGTATCCAGAGGAGCAGCGTCAGCAAGATCCCCGCCAACGCGAGCATGACCGCCCAACCAGGCGTTGTGAAGAGAGCGATCCCAATCCCCACAGTAACCACCGCTGCCAGCGAAGCCTTCCAGATCGTCAATCCGATCCATACACCCAATGCGGTGGAAAGGGCTTTGCCGCCCCGGAAGCCCAGGAAAGGAGAAAAGACATGCCCCAGGATCGGTGCCACTGCAATCAAGAACATGGGTTCGCCGCGGATGCCCAGGTTAAAATATGCCAGTCCAACGGGGGCAGCGGCTTTACTGATATCCAATATCAGGGTTAGAAAGCCAGCCAACTTGTTGCCTGCCCGGTAGACATTCGCGGCGCCCGGGTTACCATCCCCAAAATGACGCACATCCAAACCAATAAAATACTTCCCCATCCAGACAGAAAATGGCAAAGAACCACAAAGAAAAGCAATGAGAATGAAGATAACCGGGACCATAATTATTTTATTTTATTTTCATACGTTAGCTTAAACCAGGAACCCCTTGATAATCGATTCATTTATGCCGAGGCCTCAAAATAGGAATTAGTCAAGGGGAAAGCATAAATATTCCATAAACGATGGCCAGGTTACGAATGGCTTTCTTTGGAATGAGAGGACGCGATGCATAGCTGAAAACGTTTCCGGGGGCGCCACCGGTGCCAACTTCCAATCCAATTTAATACCTCTGGCATCCTGCTGATCCCAGGAAAGGCAGTGTGATTTTATTTTTCATTCTGTCTAGCTCCCTTTTTCCTTTGACCAGTAAACTACATACCCAAATTATTCCGAAGAAACATATGCATCATTATTTGACCTGAGTTTCCGAAAAGATGCCTTATAAAGGGAAGTTATATCTATTTTACTTGTTTTACAATAGGCTTTTAGTGGATTTCCGGGTAGAAAAACTACACGCCACATGGTTGCAGCGTGTAGTAAAATGGGTGGATCCCGGAAGGAATCGGATGCATCCTGGGTGCAGATTGCACTGCAGTTACTCTCCGACAATCTGAACCCTGACGATTCTTTCGCGCCCACGAACCTGATCAAAATCGGCAAAATAAATACGGCCAAACTCACCAAGTTCCATTTGACCATCTACTATCGGAATGGATTGCGACCTCCCCATCAAGACAGACCGCAGGTGTGCATCCGTATTCAACGACCAGGAAGGAAGTTCATTCCTGCCAGCCGCTGCTTCAATGTGTTTGGGACCTGGATGATGATATTGCCCTTCCGTCCTGCATGTGGGGATGATCTTTTCGAGCATGTCCACCAGATCCTGCATCAAAAGTTCGGTACCCCAGTAGTTCGTATCGTCTGAGGCTTCCTGGATAAGTACGCTGCAGGTGGTGTGCTGTGAAAAGACCAGCAGGATGCCGTTCTTGAGACCGGAGTTTTTCAACGCCTCCTGAACGCGTCCGGTTACGTCCTCGAACGTTGGTCTTCGATCTGATTGGATCTTGAAGATCTCATGATAAACAGCCATTACCAAACCTCCAAATAATTAATGTATTTTGTCCCATGCAGATCGGATGGAACCGATCATTTCCTCAAGCATGGCAAAGGGGTCGTTTGCTTTAATAATACCGCTGGTGGAACCGGCCGCCTGGGCGCCGGCGGAAATAATATCGTATACATCCTGCCCGCAGCTGATCCCGGCGCCATGAAGCACGCGAATCTCAGGATCAATCGCCCAGACAGCCTCATTAATTTCAACAATGGACTGGCGATCGTTGGCAAGGCGTTTGCCGACCCCGATCAGGTCGGGAGACTCGGCAATGATAATGTTGGGTAGCATGCGGGCAATCTCAACCGCTTGTTCCAAGTTGTCGGCGCAAGCCATCGAGGCCAAGCCGACCTCGTCAGCCCTGCGGATGGTACGCTCCAATTCAATCAGGGACAATTTTTTCTCAGCGTGGTTGAGCAAGACACCCGCCGCCCCGGCAGCCTTGACCGCCTCCGGCAGGACAGAGCCAATGCCGCGGCCCACCGGCAAGGAATCCATATGCTGGGCAAAGATCAGCAAGTTTTTCACAGCCCGCGCCAGGATCGGGATATCGACATACTGGGGTGTGAAGATCACTTGGACGCAGTATTTAGCACTCAGCCTGTCAGCATGCCTGGCAAGCTTAAGAACATCCTTGCCATAAAGGTACGCCTTGGGACCGATCTCGAAAAATGGTGGGGTGATCGTGATGCCCCTGTACATTAATAGATGCTCCTTATTGCTTCCTATGGTCGCTTGCATAGACCATCCTGAGGAGAAAGCCATTCGGCCCTCTCCCCAGACTCAATCTCTCAATAAGCACTTGGCTGGTCTTTCACCCAGAATATTTGCAGACCTGCCGGCATTCCATTTAGACCAGGATGACTTCCACTCCCATATCACGAATCGCTTTAATGACATCGGGCGGGGCATTCGTATCGGTGATAAGCGTGTGGAACGCATTCACAGGTTTCACCGGGACGAAGCCGACCCGTCCGATCTTGCTGCTGTCGGTCACCAGGATCACATGGCGGGAGCGCTCGACCATGATCCGATCCACTTCTGCCATAAAGACATTGGCTGTGGTGGCACCGCTGCCCAGTGTCAGCCCATCCGTCCCCAGGAAAACCTTGTCGGCAGTCAATTCCTGTAACTGGGCCAGTGTCTGGGGTCCAACAGTAGCCTGGTAGTCGGGCAGATACAAACCACCCAGAATGGTCAGGTTGGGCGATGGCCAGGTGAGCACTTCCTGCGCAATAGGCTGCGAGTTGGTGACCAGGGTAATCCTGTTGCTACTGCGCAGGTCCGATGGGATATGGCGAATAACCTGCAAGGTGGTGGTTCCCGAATCCAGCAGCAGGATATCCTTGGGTTTGATCATCTCGGCTGCCACCTTGCCAATCTGTTCCTTGGCTTTGATGTGCAACTCTTTCTTTTCATCAAATGAATCGGTGCGCGAACTCCCCGGGATGGGGATGGCTCCGCCATGGATGCGCTTCAGGCGGCTGCTGGCTTCCAGGAGGGTCAAGTCGCGGCGGATGGACGTTTCGGTCACCTGGAACTGTTCCACCAGACTGGCAACTTGCACTTTCCCGGTCTCCAACACCATTTGGGCGATCTGTGATCTTCGCTCAGCGGCACTCAAATCTTCCATGGCTTTATTCTCCATCAACAGGATTCCAAAATTCCATTTATTCTAATCGACATGAACCATGCCGGGACGCTTCTTTTAGACCTCAACCACTTCCAATCCCTGCATTTCTGCGTAAATCTTGATCTGCCGAGACAGGTGCCCATAAGCCAGTGCCATGTGGTGCGGCGAACCGGCCTTGCACCAAGCATCACACCAATCCTTGATATTGAGGTTGCGGGGTTTGAAAAGCATCTGCGGGGCAGCCACCGGGCGAGGCTTGATGGCAATCGACTCACCCTCGGAAATAATGAGACGCCAGCGACCACCCACGTTGACCAATGCCAGGTTGGTTACCGGCCCGGGTGCATAGGCATATTCAAAACTGGCACCGAAACCGTTCACGCCTTTATAGTAGATGCTGTGTTTGAGGGTAACGTCAGCCTGGCTGGCAGCCAGGGCCGGGTTGCCATGACCGTCATGCGAAAGGATCATGGCATCCCGTTTGAAATCGATGACGTAATTCTCCAGGAAGGTCGATTTGCCAGCCAGCTCTTGCAGGATCAGCATGGCGGTTACCGTAGTAAGGTCTGCCTCGGTCGAGCAGGGGATGCCGATCTCGCACAAGCGGCCGGTGGCATAGGCCGGGATGATGCCAACACGGGCATCGGTCAGCCAGACCTGGTCGAAGGATGCCACGGCGTCAAATTTTCCGTCACGAGTCACCTTCTCAAGCGCCAGGGCCAAGCGGCAGGAGCGCTCGAGTTGAGTTGCATCCATATCAATCTTGTAACGGTTGGATTCCTTCTTCACCAGCGTCTTGACCTCATCATCTGAGATCTGGCTCATGGCAACCGAAACCTTCTCGGGCTCCACCGGCCAGCACACCGGGCCCACAAACTGCCGCAGGCTGAGCTGGTCGATCATCAGGTCGGTCATGCCCTCGAAGGCGTGCCCAAAGACAGCGATACGGGCCGACTTCAACCGCTGGATGACCCCGACTGTAGCAATGTACTCGGCCAACTTCTTGTGCCCTTCCGGATCATCCATCATCGAACTGACCATCCAGAATGGGCGGCCCAGGCGCATCAGGGCGGAGGTCATTTCCGGGATGCCAGCCATGCCTGAGTTCAGCATGATCAGATCGAAATCAGCGTCCTCCGGCAGGAACTCGATCTGCTGGGCATTCCAAACCAGGACGGGGGCGGTTGTGCTCAAAAAACAGCGGGTGGGCACCGCGCCTTTGGTGTAGGCTACTTCGACAGCAATAATCAGGTCCACGTCGGCTGCGTTGAACATTTGTGCAGCGGCTTCGGCCTGGTATTCTTCCTCCACAAGCGGCGGGCAAACCACATCTGCATATTTACCAATAATCGCGCCGATCTTATCCGCCACTTTTTGGGCCATCGGACGAACATGCGCAGTCTTGTTGTAATCGTCTTCGAGCAAGGCCATCACCAGCACACCAACTTTGGATTTCATTATCATCTCAACCTTCCTTTCGATCTTCGAAATTATTGTCAGGAATATAAGCGCTGCTAAGCTTTGGGGGAATAGCTGTGCTTGAAATAATTAAACAGCTGCCGGTCCAACTCGCAATACCGGCGGTAAGGTTCCGCATAGGCTTCTGCATCTGCACCCGGCGGGAGACTCTCCTTGACTCTCACCATGGCATTGCAACCTTCTTCGATGGACTGGAATATTCCGCTGGCGACGCCTGCCAGGATGGCATCCCCCAGCAAACCGGTTTCCTCGTTGGCGAGAGTGACAACCGGCCGGTTGCAGACGTCCGCCTTGATCTGGTTCCACAGGTGGCTGCGTGCTCCACCGCCTGTGGTACGGATCTCATGCACCTTTATGCCAGTCCGTTCGATGGACTCCAGGTTGCGACGCAGCATGAATGCCACGCCCTCCAGCAAGGCACGCACAAAATGAGCCCGCGTGTGGCTGAGGGTAAAACCGGTGAACGAGCCGCGCGCTTGCAGGTTGGGTTCCGGGCTGAATGCACCCATCAGATGCGGTAACATAACCAGCCCGTCTGATCCGGCGGGGATCGACCCGGCTAGGGAAGTCAGGCGATCATATGCATCCACTTTTTCCGCCTCTGCTGACTGGACTTCATCCTGGAAAAAGGAATCCCGTAACCATTTCAAGGCCATCCCCGCAGTCGGGCAAACCGGGACAAACAGGTACTGTCCCGGGGCGCTATGATAATAAACGGGGACCACCTTGGAATGGTCGATCATTGGATTTGAGATGGTGGCTTGGATTGCCAGCGCTGCACCGGTCGTCTCGGAGACCATTCCCGGCTTGAAGTTGCCTGCCCCTATGGCGCCTACCGACTGGTCCATCCCGCCGGTGACTACACAGGTCCTGGTAGTCAATCCCAGCAGGCGGGCGGCTTCTGCCGTTAGCGTTCCCACAATGGTACCCGGCTGGACGATCTCTGGCAGTTGGGCCGTCTGGATGCCGATCGCATCCTGGATTTCCGTCCACCAGGAATTTTTGACCAGGTCATAGTTCAGGGTGGTGCAGGAGATGGAACCATCCGTGACGATCCGGCCGGTGAGACGGTAGATGAGATAATCCTGCACCAATAAAAACTTGTAGGCGCGTTTGAAAACATCCGGCTCGTTCTGTCGGATCCAGAGGATCTTGCAAGCCGGCCAGGTGGCAACAATATCAGGGATACCTGTCCGGGAATAGACTTCCCTGCCAAATCGGTCTGCCAGGAAAGCCGCCTGATCTGTAGCCCGGTTGTCCAGCCAGACCAGGGCCGGATAGATCACCTTTCCCTGCGCATCCACTGTAATAGTCGTCTCGCCCTGACTGGAAACAGCCACAGCCTTCACCTGTTCAGACCTTAATCCAGCCTGCCCGATCGCTGTGTGAACAGTTTTTAAGCAGGCCTGCCAGTATACTTCGGGGTCGAGCTGGGCCCGGTCAGCAGCAGGGGTTTCGAGTTGATATTCCTGCCGTCCCAACCCCAGGCAGCGGCCATCCGGAGAAAACAGCCCGGCCTTTACCGAGGTGGTACCTACATCGATCGCAAGAAGAATTTCCATCCTAGTCCAGTTTGTACTTGGCAGCCACTTTATCGGGAGCCTGGAATTCCTTGACAACCTCTTTCAAGGCATCCAGCAGGCGGTTGGGATCCTTCGATTGGATCACATTTCGACCGTAAACAATGCCGCGCGCACCCGCTTCGACCGAAACAGCCGCCAGTTTGAGGGCATCGCTTTCCTTCGGTAGCTTCTTTGCGCCTAGAGCAAGGATCGGGACAGGCGTGGCAGCTGTGATCTCGTTGAAGCGCTTGCCGGTATAGAAGGTCTTGACCAGATCGGCGCCCAATTCAGCTATGATACGGCAGCCAATGAAGATCTCGTCCTGCAAATCTTCGGGCTGGTAATCGTCACCACCCGTTGGGTAGACTTCGCCGATCAATGGGATTCCGAGGGCATGCGCCTGAGCCACACAATTGGAAAAGACTTCCACATTATGGGCATCTTCGGCCTCATCGGGGTTTTTCAAGCTCAGACTGCCGATCACCAGATCGGCACCTTGAGCCACGGCCTCCGCGACCGAAAGCATGGGAACACTGTGGGAGTGCTTATAGTTCCACATGGCCGCGTAATTGGAGCCCCAGTTCAAGCGAATGATACAGGCCGGGGCGCCTCGCTTCGAGAAGACCGACTGGCAATGGGCCGGGGATCCGGGTGCCATTAAGATGGCATCCGCCCCGGCAACTTTGTCAATGACCGAAGGCAGGTCAATCATTCCAGGCAGCGGGCCAAAATAAAGGCCGTGATCCACCGCTACGATGACCGCATTTTTGCCTTCCGAAAACAATCTGGAAAAACGTATTGACTCACCTGTGACAGGCATGATGAACTCTCCTCGTTTGATTTGATATTACTCGTGTTAATAAAAAGAACAAGAACAATCCGAACACACTACAGTGCAAAGGCAGACCGGGGACGGCCTTCTATTTTAGCTTCTACGAGTGAATATCGTAAACACCTATCCCTTGCATATGAAAGAAAATTCAGATTGGAACGAAACCAACTCTTGCGGGTTGGGATGGAGCAGGCGGACCTGCCCCATCCCAAAGACAAACGATTTTAATGGTTATGGATGAATCACAGCCCAGCCGTCCGCGATCGCAGCGCTAGCTGCATCGAGGGCACCATAATTGGTGGGGAAGTGAACCGAGCTGTAGGCCGAGGCCGGCGGGAACTTAGCCAGCAGATCGGCCGGCAGCACAACACTGGTGCGAATGGGATGTACAAAGCCCTGGGCATATTGCATTTGACCCTGGTCAGAGTACTCGAATTCCAGCATCAGCTTGGCTGCATTCGGGTGGGGTGCGCCTGCAGTAACGAACTGGATGTACATTCCAGCCACAGTACCATCGGAGGGAATGACCACCTGCAGGTTCATATCCGGGTTCTGGTACTTATTGCTGAGGGCATCAAAATCCCACTGAATGGAGATCGGGCATTCGCCCTTCTGGATATTGGCAACTGACGGAGAGACGCCGTTGAGCACGCCACCTTGAATCAATTTCTGGAAGAAATCCAGGCCGGGCTGAACTTTAGTCTCGTCGCCACCGTGGGCAAAGGCCGCCGCCAGGACGATCATTTGGGCAGTTGCAGATGAACCCGGGTTTTTCATGCAAACCGTATTGGCATATTCGGGCTTGAGGAGATCTTCCCAGGTTTGCGGTACTGTGGTGACCTTGTCGGCATTGACCAGGAAGGCAATGACGCCATAATAGGCAGCCGACCAACGACCCTGCGGGTCCTTGGCGTAATCGGGAATCTCAGCCCAATTTGCATTCATATAGGGCTGGGACAGGCCGTTATCTTCGACGAGCTTGGCGAAGCCCAAGCCCAGGTCAGTGGTGTCCGCCACGGGAGCGGATTTCTCAGCTTCTAGGGTGGACATGATCGTGCCGCTGTCCATATCCGTATCCTGATGAGTGATGCCATAAAGGGCGGAATAAACTTTGAAGAGACCACCATAGTTAACCCAGTCATCCGGCATACCGTATGTCACGATCGTGCCTTCGGACCTAGCCGCTGTGATCAGCGTGGTCATAGGATTCACCGTGGGGACTACGGCAGCAGGCGGGAGCGTGGCTGGAACTTCGGTGGCGGGAGCAGGTGTGGCAGTTGCTACAGGTGCGCAAGCCACCAAACCAAGCACCAGGGCCATCACCAGCCCGACGAACGAATACATCTTCTTAGACATTTCTTCTCTCCTAGTTTTGATTTTCCGGCCAAAAATTGACCGGTTGATGGGTAGGAACGAACACTATTGAAATATTTTCCTTATGTGCAGATCTCACCTCCTTAATTCATCATCTTATCAAGAAGTCGGCCATGAGCGGGCGTGATCCTTTCCAACGGATAACCAACGGCTCAACGACCTGTCAGGTGTACTTCGCGAGAGCCTGACTGGATCTCCAGCAGATTGCTTACAGAATCGAAAAACCATCCCGGTTCTGCACCCAGCATTTTTAGTTGTGCAAGCGGTTTACCGTCTGCCAGAACATGCATAGGCTGGAAAGTCAGCCGGAATCTTTGGATCCCACCGGACTCTGCCGTGCGGTAGGAAATCTGGTAAGGCTGATAGGAAATTTCCTGCACTACCGTTGAGGATCTGAGCATATGATCGCGGTCAACCGGAGCCAGTTCGGGCAGACTGGCCATTCCATCGATAAAGTGCGGGACGTAATCGAAATAGCCGTCCGTGAACCAACACTGGTTGTAATAATCCGGCCTATCCACTCCAACAGTCACAGTACCGTCGTCATTCGCCATATAGCTGGCCCAATTAAAGGAGCGGATGGCCTGCTCCCGGTAAAGTACGTCCCCGGTTTGTTCTGCGTACAGCGCCGACAGGCTGGCAAACCGAGCTGTGTGGCTGCCCATTGGAAAGAAACAGAATTTTTGCTCATGGACCGGGATGGCAGTGTAGAAAGGGTGCCCGCCCAGTGTGGCCTTGACCCAATCGAGCAGCCCTTTGGCCTGCCTTTGCCAGTCAGGGAACCGGGCCTTGTTTTGCAAGATATAGCGGGCAGTCTCCAGCGCTGAAACCTGGTCCCGGTTCTCGTTCCCGGGGTCAAGGCGGATATCCTCAAAATGCCCCTTCCAAATGTTGTTCTTCAGGGGACATTTTTCAATCCACGCCCAAACCTGGTCTCGAATCGATCGGTAATCACCCACGCCCAGCCGGCCCAGGGTATCGAAAAGTCGGACAGCTGGTATCCAGTGGGAGGTATATTCCTCAACGGGGCTGCCATCGATGACATTTACCCGAAAGGGCCAGGGGGAGTGGGTTTCGTCGCCCGGGTGAATTTTCTGTGCTAAAACTTTCGCACACATGGAACCGATTTCAAGATATTTATTTTCCCCGGTCATTTCGAAGAAATCAACGTACGCCTTCCCAACCTGGGCTATTTTATCCGGTTCGGTCGCATATTCGCCGTCTGCGCGGGATCCAAAGTAAATGCCCGTACCGGGATGAGCTGAAGCATACGGAACATCAGGCCAGGCAAAATGGCCGGGCGTACGGTTGTCCCACAGCCTGTCAAGCATGGAGCGAACAATTTGAATAAGACTTGCGTCCCCTGAATATGGATAGTATTTCAACAGGGTTGTCACCGCCCAGGCAAATTTCCCGGCAGGGTTATCGGGCCAGATGGTCGGTCGCAGAGGATCGGTCCAGAAACAAGAGTACTGCAAATACCAGGGCAAGCCGTTGGCTGGATCGACCGGACAATTCTTGATGAAGTCCATCGCCAGGCGAACAACGCGGTCATAAGAGGTCCAGGCTTCCAGCCTCTCCTGTTTATCCAGAACGATCTCATGCGCGTTGATAAAAATCATTCTTCTACTACCATCACCTGGCAAGCCTCCGGCGGGAATTGGAGCCAGAGTTTTTGATTTAATGAGACCGGTTGAGTGTTGGCGACCGTGATATCAGCCACCACCCTCTGGCCGTTCACGTTGACGCCCAGGCGGGTGATCGCGCCATGAAAAGTGATCGTCTCGACTTCACCGTGGATGCTGTTCCAACCTTTTTGCCGGGACTGTTCAGCCTGCACTTGGATATTCTCCGGTCGAACCAGCACCACCACCGGCTGATCCGTTTTGAATTCCGTCAAGCTGTTCGTAAACAGTTCGACATTATTGCAGACGACCATATTCTTGCCGGACGTTTTTCCTAAAAATTGATTGGCGGTTCCAATAAATGTAGCGACGAAGCGCGTATTGGGTGCCCGGTAGATTTCCTCCGGCGCACCAACCTGTTCAATAAGACCTTTATTCATCACCACCACCTTGTCCGAAATCGATAAGGCCTCCTCCTGGTCATGGGTGACATAAACGGTAGTGATGGCCAATTCGGACTGGATCCGCCGAATCTCGCCGCGCAGAACCACCCGTACTTCGGCGTCCAGAGCGGAAAGGGGTTCATCCAGGAGTAGAACGCGGGGTTGGACAGCCAGAGCGCGCGCCAAGGCGATGCGTTGCTGTTGCCCGCCCGAAAGTTGATGTGGGAAGCGCTTGGCTGTATCCTGCAGGCGTACCATTTCAAGCACATTGTCGACATGCTTTTTAATCTCGGCTTTGGGAGTCTTTTTCATTTCCAGGCCGAAAGCGACATTCTCGCGGACAGTCATATTCGGGAACAGGGCATATGATTGGAAAACCATACCGATATCACGCCGGTTGGGCGGCACTGGGACGATATCGTTTCCATCCAGACAGATCGTGCCACTGTCGAGCTGTTCAAAACCGGCAATCATCCGCAGCGTGGTGGTTTTGCCACAACCGGAAGGACCCAGGAATGAAACGAGCGAGCCCTTCTCGATATCCAGGCTGAAATCGTGAACTGCCGCGACCCCGGCAAAGTATTTATTTACATTCTTCAATTCCAGATAAGCCATAGTTTTATCCTTGTCTACCGAGCTCGAATTGTTTTAGTTCTTTTTGTATTTCCCATACTTCCCACCCACAGGATCAGGATGGAAACAAGCCAGGCGATCGTAAAGGAGATCACAGAAAAAGCCGAGGCGACGTTCCCATTGATGCGAGTAAATTCGACCAGCAGGAGCGGGAAGGTCTTGAACTTGGCACCGACGATCAAGGAGGTGAGGGTATATTCAGCAAAAACCGTGGAAAACACCAACAAGCTGCCGCTCAGGATCCCGGGCAGGATATTGGGAATGATAATCCGGTATAAAACCTGGAATACGTTCGCCCCAAGACTCTGACCCGCCTCGGTCAGAACCTGGGCATCGACCGCCTGGATGGCATTCGAGACCGGACGATACATGAACGGCATGGAATAGATGACAACTGCACCAATCAGCAGGGTTGGTGAACGGGCCAAAGGTGGAAAATTATAGACTTGTACCAAGGCCAGAGCCAGAACAACCATCGGAATCCCGAAGGGCAGGATCATCAAGATGTCGAGAAGAGGCTTGGCACCCACAAGACGGGTATGGACCCAGTACACTGTGGGGACGATGACCAACAAGCTCACCAGGATGGTTGCCAGGGACAGGATCAACGAGTTCCGCAGCGTGATCGTAAAGTAAGAGGCATCAAATGCCCTTTTATAGAACTCAAGGGTATAGCCCTCCGGCAGGATCGTACGGTCCCAGCGGGTGGCAACCGAGAATACATATGTAGAGATGATCGGGACGAGCATGTACAAAAGGAAAAAACTGACCATGAAGATCTGCCAACTGGCCGGGCGAACCTTTTTATTTGGATCACGTGATTGGGTGGAGCGACTTTTCGCCACTGTTCGTTACCTTATAACCGGAAGGATTCCGCTATGATTTCGACCAACGCCGGGCACGCAAAGTGGCCGCCTGGTAAACTCCGATGCTCAAACCCATGATGATCAACGACCCGATCGCCATCGCCATGCCAACCCCTTGATCCTGGCGAACCTCGCCTGCAATCATATAACCGATCTGGAGCGTTACCAGAGACAGCTTAGACTCGACCAAGGTATACGCGGTTGCATAGGCTCCAAAAGCATTCGCAAACAGGAGCGTCAGACCTGCGATCAGCGAAGGCATCAGGACCGGTATACCGATCCGCCACCAGTATTTGAATGGACCCGCTCCCAGGCTTTGGGCTGATTCCTGCCATTCTTTCTTGAGACCGGCGAAGGCCGGGAGAATCAGCAGGACCATCAAGGGCAGTTGAAAATACACGTATGCCAGGATCAATCCGGAGAAGGAATAAATACTGAACTTTGGGTAGAGATGGTACTGGAAATATTGCAACAGAAATTGTGTGATGACACCGTTCATCCCCAGGATAACGACAAAAGCAAATGCCAGCGGAACGCCGGCAAAGTTAGTGGTCACATCGGAAAGTGTGATGAGAAGCTCACGCACGCGCTCCGAAGGCCAGCGGTAAACCGCATATCCGATGAAAGTGCCCAGGACCACCCCGATAATGGCCGTCAGCCCTGAAAGTTTAATGCTGTTTACAAACGAATTGATGTATAAAGGACGTTGCAGATCCAGATAATGTTGGAAGGTGAACAAATGGGTCGTTTTTTCAATGAAGCTGCCTCGCAACAGAAAAATAATCGGTATGATCTCAAATGCCAGGCAAAAAAGAAGGAACGGAGCAAAGCCCAACCAATCGGAAGTACGGCCGGTTTTTTTCTGTTTTGACGCCATAAGGGAGCCTTTCAATGTTTGTATTATACTCTGCTTGTTTCGAATGTCAATGTTTTTTGTTTCGTTTTGTTATGTTTGACTATTTGTTTTATAGATGTTAGAATGATATTTCTCACTATTAATGCACTATTTTTACCGTATTCCGGCATTCCATATCCCTTTCAGGAGTTATGCACAAATGAACCAAACGTTCAATCGATTGGCAGGGAAGTATCCCGAACTTGCAAAATTCGAGCTGGGCATTCGAAAACTGGTCGATACAGGAACCTTCCAAAAAGACCGGGAGATCCTGATCAACCGCACCCCCGGCCGGTTGGACCTGATGGGAGGCAATGATGACTATACCGGAGGCCTTGTTTTTGAAACCACCATCCGGGAAGCAACCCTGGTGGCCGTCCAGCCCCGTTCCGATCGCAACGTGCACATCTACAATCCAGCCGTAAAGTCAATCGGCTGGAAGGAACAGATCGAGTTTTCCCTGGATGACCTGGTTGAAGGCGACCAGGCGAAACCCCTCGAAGTCGTGCGTGATTGGATCAACCGGGATCCCAAGAGCTCCTGGTGCGCTTACATTCTCGGTGACCTGTATTATCTGATCAAATATTATCCAGAGAAAGTGACCAATGGATTTTCCCTGTACCTTGAATCGGATGTGCCGCTCGGCAAGGGAGTCAGTTCTTCGGCTGCATTGGAAGTTGCCCCGATGAAAGCCCTGGCGGAAATGTACGGCATCCAGGTCGAAGGCGTGAAACTGGCTGAATGGACCCAGTGGGTGGAGATCGCACTGACCCAGTCCGCCTGTGGCATCATGGACCAGTTATCGGTTGTGATGGGCGATGAGGGCTATTTTGTACCCATGCTTTGCCAGCCCTGCCAGCCAAGATCCCTGGTCAAGCTGCCGGAAACGCTCCGTTTATGGGGGATCGACTCCGGGGTGCGTCACTCAGTGGCAGGAATCGAGTACGAATCTGCCCGAACAGCCACCTTTATGGGATATCGCTGCCTGTGTGATTTTGAAAACCTGGAACCCATCCTGGATGAAAGCGGAGCCCTACCCCGTTGGATCGAATCCAGATGGAACGGCTACCTAGCGAACGTCTCCCCTTCCGAGTTCCGTGCCAGGTATGAAGCCAGATTACCTGAACGCTTATCAGGTGCACAGTTCAACAAGTTGTATGCCAGCCATCTGGACCCATTCACTCCGGTCCGCGAGCAGGTGATCTACCCTGTGCGCGCCGCCACCCGTTATGCAGTGGAGGAGAATTGGCGCGTGCAAGCCTTCTTCAGCTTGATCTCCCGACCAGCTGGAATGCTCGACCCTGCCACGGGTGCCCTCCTGGGCGAGCTGATGTACCTGGCACACCTCGGATACAGCGAATGCGGCCTGGGTTCGGAAGCCACCGATAAGATCGTGGAGTTGGTACGGGAAGAGAAAAACCACGACCTGCTCGGGGCAAAGATCACGGGAGGCGGCGCAGGAGGCACGGTGGCCATTCTCGGCTGGAACACCCCAGCAGGCGAGTCCAGCTTCCAAAGTGTTTTGGAGAATTATGCTGCCTGGAGCAAGAGCAAGCCATATGTGTTTTCTGGTTCTTCAGCCGGATGCGATAAATTTGGTGTTGTGCGAGTATCCTACCCTTAAAAGCCAGAATTGATATGTAGGCTAGATTTGAGCCTATAAATAAAATACGAAACATGATGTGTGATGTTATGTTTCGTATTTTATATTGTATGATGTTTGTTTTTTGGGAAATAGTATATATATCATTGACTTTCATGTTATCTATTGTTATAATTTTTTATAATAACGATACTTGCCCTCATCCACACCAAATCTCAGTCATCCTCAACTATGATGGACATCTTCCTGCTCGGAACAGGCACCGCCATTCCCGTCAAGCAGCATTCGCCTGCCGGTTTGGTCGTCATGGCTGAGGGGGTGCGGTTGCTCTTCGATATTGGCCCAGGGACCCTCTGCCGGCTGGAACAGGCTGGGATCACATACGATCAAATCGACCAGCTCCTGCTGACCCACTTCCACCCTGATCACACGCTGGATCTGGCCACATTACTGCTTGTTTTTAATTATGCGCCCGGTGCAAGGCGCAAAACATCCTTCACGATCACCAGTTGCAAAGGTATCGAGGATTTTCTCCAGAATTTGTACAAACTCTATCCCGATCTGCCCCCACTGGGCTACGAATTGCATGTACATCCAGTTTTCCGGGAAGAATTCTCAATCGGAAAAATTAAAATCCAATCCGCGCCTACAGGTCATACCCAGGAAAGCGTGGCCTACCGGCTGGAAGTAGCAGGATGCTCGCTGGTCTATTCTGGGGATGCCGCTCCGCATGGCGAATTGGCAGAATTGGCTCATGGAGCAGACTTGATGATCTGCGAATGTTCCTTCCCTGCCGGTTGGGAAACAGAGGATCATCTTAACGCTGACAGCGTGAGCTGCATCGCCCAAAATGCACGGGTGAAATCCCTGGTGATCACACATTGTTATCCTCCAGCGCTCGCAGCCGATCTGCTCGGGCAAATCCGGAAGAATTATCATGGAGAGGTGCAATTAGCCATGGACGGTATGCACCTTTCCCTATAACGACACCCATTGAAATGACAATTAATACTTCCCGCTTGCAAAAATCCACCAAACCTGCGATCTCCTGGATTGCCTGGTTAGGCCTAGTCCCATTTTTTATTTTTGGCCTGGCTTTCGAATTCCTGCCTATCCTCACCACTATCCGCTCCAGCTTTACAAAAGATGGTCTGTTCACACTGGAGTTCTATCGTCAAGCCATGGAGCCCCTTTTCCTGAGATCTTTCGCAACCACCTTTAAGATCTCTGCCACGACCGCCTTCCTGGGTATGATCTTTGGCACACTGGTGGCTTATGCCATCATCACAACCAGGAACAAATTTGTACAAAATTTACTCACGGCACTTTCGGACGTGACCACCAATTTCGGGGGTGCTCCTCTCGCTTTTGCTTTTATCGTAATCCTGGGGTCAACCGGTATAATCACCCTATTGCTTAAGGAAGTTGGCATTCAGCTCTATCCACATTTCCGGATCTATTCCGCTTCCGGGCTGACAATCGCCTACCTCTATTTCCAATTACCCCTGATGATCCTGTTGATCATCCCATCGCTCCACGGTCTGAAACGAGAATGGCACGAAGCCGCCTTGAACCTGGGAGCTTCAACCTACCAGTATTGGATTCGAGTAGCATTACCAATCCTTTTCCCTTCCCTGGCAAGCGGTTTTCTCCTGCTTTTCGCCAACTCATTCGGCGCCTATGCCACCGCCTGGACCCTGACCGGTTCAGATGTAGACTTGATCACCATCCGCATCGCTGCCCTGATCCGGGGTGAAGTGCAGTTGGCGCCTGAACTAGCTGATGCCCTTTCGATTATTTCCCTGCTCATCATGGTCACCTGTGTATTAGGTTACAACTGGCTCTCCAACCGGGCTAGAAGGGCAACAACAAAATGAAAACAAGAGCGATCTGGCGTCCCATCGTCATCACTCTGTTCCTCCTTTTTATGATCGTGCCGGTCATTGCCACATTCATGTTCTCGATCTCCACCCGTTGGGACCGCACCCTCTGGCCGGAAGGTTTCACACTGGATTGGTGGAAGGCAGTCACTTCCCACAGCGCCTTCGGGCTAACCCTTAAGAACTCCTTCCTGGCATCCTTTGCAACCATGTTTTGCCTGTTGATCCTGGTTACACCGACCACATATTGGATGAAACTGCGGGTACCGAAAGCGAAACCTTTCGTCGAACTACTCACCACCTTCTCTTTCGGAGTACCCGGTGTCGTCCTGGCGCTGGCCTTGATCCGTTTTTATTCCAAGATCCCGCTTCCGATCATTAACCATCCGGCAATCTTGATCGCAGCCTGCATGGTACTGTCGCTGCCGTTCATGTACCGTCCGGTTTTAAACGCCTTGGATGCGATCGATTTCCGGGTCCTGACCGAATGCGCTGAGAGTCTGGGCGCCAATGGATGGTACACCCTGGTTCGAGTGATCATCCCGAATATCATGCCGGGGATCATCAGTGGCTGCCTGCTTGTTTTTTCGACCGTTTTCTCAGAATTCACCCTGACCAACCTGCTGGTCGGCACGCGCTTTAAAACCTTTCCGATTTATCTGGTCGAATTTACACGTCAGGATGGCCGCCAAGCCAGTGCACTGGCAGTCATCAGCTTCTTAGCAGCCTGGGTCACCTCGCTTTTAATCATCTGGGTGACCAGCAAAGGAGGACGCGAGACAACTCATATTTCAAGACAGTGAAAAATCGAAACTCGATCCTTTCCCATGAAAAACCACCCATTCGGGTGGTACTAATCTCAAGGAGAAGAAAATGAAAAAGCTTATTACGTTGGTTGTTTTATTGTCGCTCCTGGCAATCCAGTTGACCAGTTGTGCTCCAGCCCCCACACCGACTGCGACCGTGGTGCCACCCGTGGTACCCGTGGCAGCCACCGCGGTTCCAACTGTTGATCCGGAAGCAGCCAAACTGGCTGGTGCCAAGGCTGAAGGACAGCTCATCAGCTATGGTATGTCCGATGACTGGGTGAACCTGGGCGCCATCTGGCAGACGATCCAGACTCGCTATAGCGTTGTCCATACCGACACAGACATGACCAGTGCTGAAGAGATCACCCACCTGCTGGCCGAGAAAGACGCCCCAGTGATGGATGTGGCTGATATCGGTTTCGACTGGGTTGGCACTCTGATCGAGGACAACCTGGCCGCGTCTTACTTCAACACTTCCTGGGACAAGGTCCCGGTCAACTTCAAGGATGCCCAAGGACGCTGGGTCGTCGCATACTGGGGAGCCATCAGCTTCCTCGTCAATACTGACCTGATCCAGAATCCTCCCAAGACCTGGGACGACCTCCTGAAACCCGAATATCTCGATAAGGTTTGCAGCCGCGATCCAAGCAAATCCTCCTATGCGACGGGTGCAGTATTGGCAGCCGCCTACGCACATGGTGGTGGTGAGAGCAACGTGGATCCGGGCCTGGCCTTTTTCAAGCAACTGCGCGATAGCGGCAACTGGCGCCAGGGCGTGGTCTTGAATGTAGCCTCCGTGCAAAAGGGCGAGTGCCCCATCTCCATCGTGTATGATTTCGATGGTTTCGCCAAGCGTGACGCGACCGGGCTGCCACTCCAGGTGATCATCCCACAGGATGCCACCGTGGGTATGCTCTTCGCTGAATATATCAGTACCGTTGCCCCACACCCGAATGCCGCCCAGCTCGAGCAGGACTTCCTCCTGTCGGATGAAGGCCAGATCATGCTGGCCCAAGGATATGCTCATCCTGCCCGCAGTGATGTTGTACTGCCCGCCGACGTGGCTGCCAAGCTGCTGCCGGAGAGCGCTTACGGCAACCTGCACTTCCCGAGCAGTTTCGATTCATTTACCCAGGCCATGCATAATATTGTAAGTGGCTGGACCACCATTACCACCGGACAGTAACCGGGTATCGTTCTAGAACCAGGAGGCCAGGATGGATATCCATCCTGGCCTCCTTTGATATTATGAAGGTATTGACCTACAATGACTATGAATTACCTTTATAAAGCATACGATTCTCCAGATGAGCCCGAACGAATTCGTACTCTTGTGGGGTGCAGGAAGCTCCTCATTTTCTCTGCTACGATCTAAACTCTTCCAACTGTTTCCTGCCCACGAACCTGATCAAAAGTGGCAAAATAAAAACAACCAAACCCACCAAGTTCCATTTGACTATCAACAATTGGTTAGGTTTGCTATCTCCCCATCAAGACAGGTTACAGGTGCGCATCCGTATTCAATGAGCAGGTAATAGAGATCAGTCTGTATGTAGCACCTTGAAGTCATTAGCGATCAAGGAGGTCGGCCTTTTCGCCGGGCAGAAAAAGAAGATCCTCGATACGAACCAGGCTTCCCCAGCTGTCGAACAGGAGTGCGACCGATTCCACCGGTAGGGGTTTACAGGAATCCCGGTCAAGGAGAAAGATCTTGTAATCCATGCCCGTTATCCAGTTGAGAAAATGCGCCGGGGTCACTTCGGATACACGCTGTACCATTTCCATGCTGAATTCACAGATGATCGCGGGACGGCTGCGGGACAGCAGCAATTCGCCACCCTTCAATACCTTGTACTCAGCGCCTTCGACGTCTACTTTGATAACGTCGACGTTGGGTAAGGACAAATCATCAAGCTTAAATGTCGGGACAACGGTTCCATATCCATGTAAAGCAACGAACTGCTGGCTGACAAAGCCGCCGTTCGAGCCAATGTGCGACGAAAAGTAAGCCCAACCGCGCTGGTCAGATAGAGCCACCGGTACCAGTGTGATGTTGGAAATGTGATTATGTTCCAATGCCAGCAGGATGAGCCGGCAATTTTCCGAATTTGGCTCGAACGAATACACAAGCCCTCCATCCCCTGCGAGCTTGGACAACAAAAGCGAATGGAAGCCGACATTAGCACCAATGTCGAAGACCACCGAACCAGGCTGACATATCCTCTCAAAACACGCGACAAGATGAGGCTCGAACGAGCCCGAAAACGCGCCCGGAGCAGAAACCGAGATATCGTAACGATCCACGGGACAATCGATGCCGTTCACCTGAGCGAATTGAATATCTTCCGCTGAAAACCTGACAATTAAAGGTGTAGGAAAAGTTAGCTGGTTAATGGCCATGGTCACCGCGCGCACATCGGCGATCGAATCCACGACATCCTTGCCAAGGACCTCGTGGATTCTCAGCCGGATGCTATCGTCTAAATTCCTGTCGTTTCCGTAAACGAGCTGAATGAAGTCGTCCAGGGCTATCACGATACTCATTTCCTGTCCTCCTATGAGATGAAGATGGGAGAAGGGCTTCTTTCACACTATCGTAAATTTTGGCTTGTGTTCTGGGGTAATGGTCACAAAAATCGCCCTCATATTGCTTTACATCACATTCGAATATGGGTATTATACGGCAATCTGCACAACCATAGGCGCTTACCAGGCGAACCCATCACATCATCCGTCTGGATAACCTTTCCCAGCGCGAAAACCCAGCATAAGTTGTCATAATTTTTCGCAGAAATTATGGAGCCCCCACCGATTTGAGCAGGAAGTTGCAAGATTTTTCTAATCAGGTTTCGGCGACGGACGACACGGTTTAGGAGTAAGGCAGGTCGATGAGGATGATATCCACACTTATGCATTATAATTTCAAGTAGTCAGTACTTTCACGAGATGGTTTATCGCCTAATCTAATCGGCCCTGGTGCTGACATCAAGGACTTGATAACACAGCCCCCTTGACTGTATTTCTGAATCACACATTTATTTTTTTACTCGGGGGGCTATCCAGGAGAAGTCATGAATTCCAAGATCGCGCCGACCAAAGAGCCGCAAATCTTGTTCCTACTATCGCTATTTGCTTTCCTTGAGGTGTTTTTGTCGGGCGTGATCACCCTGTTGATTGCCCCCGACCCTAAAAATGCCCTGATATTCGGTTTTTCTTTTCAAAGATTGTTGCTGGTTGGGGGGATCTGGATCCTGGCAATCATCGTACTGATTGCCGGGATCATGGCCCGTAAGAAGAAAGCAACACTAGATTTCGCCTGGCGGTTCAACAAGAAAAAAATCCTTCGCTTCCCCATCTATGTCCTCTTTTTTATCCTGATCATTTGGGGTTGGTTATCGCTTTTTTGCCCGGCCTACCTGTTCGGCAAGTATATTTACATTTTCGAACGGATGCAGCCCTTTTCTATCGCTCTAGGCGTATCCCTGGCCCAGACCTGGCTTTTCTTTTTATTCACCCGACGCCAGTTGGGCTTTCGCGCTACCAGCAGGCAATCGGTTCAAAAATATTTCCGGCCAACTCTGCTTTTTGCAATCATCCTGCTCGGCCTAGGATTTTTCGTCGCTTCCACTAAATTCGGTTTAGTAGCAAACCTAGTTTATTGGAATGTGCCAGGTATCCCGTTGTCTGGCCTGCAATTATTCTTTATTCTCCTCTTGGTAGGCTTGTGGATCGCATTTGTACCGGACCAGGGATTAGACCATCCCTTCTTAAAGTTCATCCAAAAATACCAGCTGATCCCCATTCTTATTTTTATTGTTGCTGTCTTAGCCTGGGGGCTCACTCCCATGGTAAGACAATATTTCTCCCTGGAACCGACTGCACCAAGTTATCAACCATTTCCATATTCAGACGCCCGCATCCATGATTTGGGTGGGATTTCCATCCTCCAAGGGTACGGGATCTATTTCTACGGATATACCGATAAGCCGCTCTATATGGTCTTCCTGGCGATCCTGCATTTCTTTGCCGGTTTTAACTATTTACTCATGACCTGGCTGCAAATCCTTATTCTCGCCTTTATTCCAGTCATCCTCTTCCGCTTCGGAGAAAAATTCCACAGCACGGTTTTTGGAGTCTTCCTGGCTCTTGTTCTGATCATCCGACAGAGGAATGCCATTGTCCTGTCCTATAAGATTTCCTCTATTAATCCTAAACTCTTCATGACCGAAGAAATGGCTCTGCTGGGGGTTATTCTGTTTGCATACCTGGTTTTCCTCTGGATCCGAGACCGAAAAATATGGCAGGCTTTACTTTGCGGTGGGTGCATCGGCGCTGCTTCGCTTTTTCGGTTGAATCCACTTTTCCTGTTTCCAGCCGGAGCCTGCCTGATAGTGCCTGTTTTCTGGAGAGCGGGCAAGAAATTCTTGTTCAAGCAGCTGACTGTTTATACCCTGGGATTCTTGATCCTCCTGGTCCCTTGGATCGTCACCGGGGTCAACCCGAATGGAACGCCATGGCTGTTGATAAAATTATACAATGTCATTAATACGCGTTATGGGAGTAGCGATTTCAATATCCGTGGAAATCCATATTCCGACCTGCCAGAAATTGGAATGGCGGTCGTCAATTGGGAAGGGAACACACTGCTCGATCTCCAAATGAGCAGCTTCCAAGGTTGGGCAGCCAATGATCAAGGGAGCAGCCCCCTTCATGGGAACACTCCCACTATGTTCGTAAAGGGCAATAATGATCCGGACCCAATCCTTTATCGTTTCCTGGACCATTTACTCCACAACTTCTCCACATCGGTCCTTTCCATGCCTGATTCGTTGGTGTATGACGATCTGAACCACTTGATCCAGCCAATATATTGGTCCGACGCTGGAGGATGGCAGGGTAACCTGCCAGCCACTCAAACAGGATTGGTTTTTCTAAACCTTGTCTTGATCGCAATCGGCCTGGGATATAGTTGGGTCCATCATCGCTGGGCAGGCATGATCCCCCTGGCCGTTTTTATGGCCTATTCCTTGTCGCTAAGTTCTGCGATGAATTCGGGCGGACGATATCTCGTCCCTGTGGATTGGGTTGTCTACTTCTATTATGGATTGGCAAGCGTCGTGATCATGCAATTCGTCCACAAAGTCCTGTCGGGCAAGGAACAACATCAGCCCGATCGCCAGGACCCGGGTGCGGCAGCGCTGAATTCAGACCGGCGTGCCATGCGATTTTCGCTGGCAGGGATCATTTGTCTGGCCAGTCTCATTCCGCTCGCAAATTTTGCCTTGCCTGCGGTATCATCCTTAACCAGGAACCAAGTGGATATCGAAAAGATCAAGGAGATAATTTCCGCGCAGGAGGATCCAGGCGCGAATATCATTTACGGAGAAATCTTATATCCATATTATAATGACGATACACTTACTTTTGATTTTATTACACCCCAAGCAGCCACGAGCTATACGATTGTTAGAACACCGGAGTTAAAGGCGGAACTTATGGGCGGCGAAAATGCTTTTATTGCCCAGCGCAGCGACGGTCAGGGAAATTTACAAGTGGGATCGATTTACTTGTGGCAGAACGCGAAACCGGTGCTCATTTGGAAACTTCAGCCATAATTCAAGAGACGCCTTCACAGTAGAATTACCTGGGCGGGGATATAAACCTTCCGGTTGATTTGAGACAAGCGGCAATAAGCACTGTGGGACGCGAAGACCTGATGGTATAGCTGAAGGTTCGCAATTGTAATATCGTTTCAGGAGAAGATGGACCCGGCAATATGAATCTTCCGACGACTTCCCAAATAAAAATCGCCATTGTCGGGGATGCTCTGGTTTTATCGGGCGGCACAGAAAAAGTGACCCTCTTCCTTAGCAATATGTTTCCCGACGCTCCCATTTTTACATCGGTCTATCTGCCAGAAAACACGTTTCCAGAGTTTGGAACCAAGAAGATCATCACTATGCCGTTCGCGAGCCGGGTCAAAAACGAACGCAATTTTAAGAGGTTATTCCCCTGGTGGTACATGAACTTCATTCTTCTGGATCTTAGAGGATTCGATATTATCATTTCATCCTCAAGCTACCTGGCCAAATACATCAATCCTCCCAGAGGTGTTCCTCATATTTGCTGCTTACAAAATCCCTTCAGGTTGCTGTGGAGGCCATCCGAGTATGACCAGCAAAGTGTCCCGTATGGACGTACCAGCATGGCGATCATCAAATTACTTTTACCTCTTGCCAGGAAGGTCGATATCGCAAAGACAAGACGGATCCGCCACGTAATCGCAAACAGCCAGAACATGGCAAATCAAATGCGGAATATTTATGGGATCGAACCAGAAGTTGCTTACCCGCCAATCGCAATCGAGCAGTTCTCGATTGCCAGAACCTCCGGGGATTATTATCTTTACGCGGGCAGGCTGATCTCGCACAAAAGGGCTGATCTTGCCATCCAAGCCTGTAACCGGCTTAATCGCAAACTCATCGTTGCCGGCGATGGATTGGAGCGGAGAGTGCTGGAAGAATTAAGAGGAGATACAGTGGAGTTTGTCGGTAGGGTCTCGAATGAGAAATTGAAACAGCTCTATTCGAACTGCCGGGCTCTGCTTTTCCCCAGTGATGAGGATTTCGGAATGGTTCCCGTGGAAGTGCAGGCTTCCGGACGACCAGTGATCGCCTACCGGTCGGGGGGCGTGCTGGAAACCGTCATTGAGAACCAGACAGGTGTTTTTTTCGACAGCCAGGATGTCGAGGCCTTGTGTGCCGCAATTCTCCGCTTTGAAAAAATGGAGTTCGCTCCTGGATCGATCAGGGAAAATGCCATGCGCTTTGACCAGGCTATTTTCGCAAGCAAAGTCCGCACATGTATTAGAAAGTATATCTAATTTTTTTGCGCAAGAGCAATTAGAGAGGCTCTTTTCATGGATGAGATACGAATTATTCCCGGCAAACGCTGGTTGGAAATCCTTATCCTGCTGGCAAGTGATCTGGCAGGTTTCGTGATTGCGATCGGTCTGGTCGCTGTCGCTCGTCATCAATTGTTGCATGTTGATTACGCGCTTGTTTTTGATACCCAAGGTATTCGCACCCTGCTATTTTTGCTTCTTTTCTCGCTGGTCATGTTGATTGCCAGGGGCCTCTATCCAGGTTGGAAGCGTCCATCCGTAATAGAACTGAAACAAATAGTCGAAGCAGTCACCCTGGCGTATGTTTTTACCAGTATGATCATCTTCTTCCAGCGCAGCTGGATCGAGTTCTCCAGATCAGTTTTTATTCTCAGTTGGTTCTTTAGCGTTTTTATGCTTCCGATCGGGAGATTTTTGATTCGAAAACTCATTGCCCGATTTCCATGGTGGGGAGAACCAGTTGTCGTGATTGGTACGAAGGCTGAGGTCCGGGAAGTCGTAAGACAACTGGTAAGTAGCCCAAGGTTCGGTCTCAGACCAGCCATTGGATTGACGGTAGATGAGAGCCCTACCAGAAAAGACACATCAATACCGATTTTGTCCTGGTCCCAAGAACGACAAGAACAAGTCCAACGAGCAGGTGTACGGACGAGTATCCTGGCTAGTCCATCAAGCGACCTGCGCAAGGATCACCCAAAGATCTTCAGGCAAATCGAACTAAACTTTAAAAAGAACGTATTCATCCTCAACGATGACATTCTTAATTTCATGATGGCCCAGCCGCTGGATATTGCCGGTTTGCCAGCCATTCTGTCTGAGCAGTCCTTGTTTGAAACAGGTAATTTATTCGCGAAGCGCCTGATCGATATTATATTCGTGACCATTCTTTTTATCCCATTCCTGATCGTTGGCAGTCTCCTAGCATTGTGGATCTGGTTCGATTCGCCTGGCCCGATCATCTACACCCAAAAGAGAGTCGGGCGCGATCAAAAAATATTCCGGGTTTACAAATTTCGCACGATGTTTCAAAATGCGGATGAAGTCCTGGCAAAGATGCTTGACGACCCAAATATACGGAGCGAATGGGAGCATTATCATAAGCTGGTAGACGATAGGCGCATAACGCAGGCAGGGAAATGGCTTCGGCGCCTGAGCCTGGATGAATTGCCCCAGATCATCAATATTTTGCGCGGCGAAATGAGTCTGGTTGGACCGCGCCCATACTTGCCGGAGGAGCTTGAAAAAATGGGAGACGCCGCTCAAACCGTGCTCCACGTGCGACCGGGGATCACCGGGTGGTGGCAGGTTATGGGACGGAACAGCCTTTCCTTTCAGGATCGGATCCGCCTGGAATTGTATTATGTCGCCAATTGGTCGTGGTGGCTTGATCTATTTATCGTCATCAAGACATTCTGGGTTGTGTTATTCATCAGGGATGGAAAATAACCGGATGTCGATCTTCCTCAATGGCCTCTCCCTGACTAAAATGGTTATGGGGGAGGCTTGTTTGCTCCTGCGAAGTCATATTAGATGAGGCATTCGGACAGATGAATGCAATAGTAGGTATTTTGAAATAAAATAAAAGATGGCATTAAAACCCCTGTCTGTTTTTATCAATGGAAGATTCTTAACACAACCAGTGACTGGAGTGCAAAGATTTGCTCTCGAGATACTCGACTCCCTGGATAATTATTTATCTGAGCATCCTGGTCTATCTCAAGAATATAAGTTCACTTGTTTTGTTCCCCCAAGGAGCAGGAAAGATACACTCCCCGATTGGAAGAACATTCTGATAAAACAATCAGGGATATCGAATGGGAACATTTGGGAGCAAATTGAATTACCTTATTTGGCCCGTAAAGGCTTGCTATTAAGTTTATGCAATATTGGTCCCCTTCTGCATTTTCATCAAATCGTTATTTTCCATGATGCATCCGTGTTTGCGGTACCTGAAGCGTACACATTAGCATTTAAAATTAAATACCGTATCAGCATGTGGATATTAGCCCGTACTGCCCGAAAGGTAATTACTGTTTCACAATTTTCCAGAAAAGAGCTTGCTAAATACTTGAAAATAGGAATTGATGATATTTCTCTGATTTCTGAAGGCTGTGAACATATTCTAAAATCAATTCCTGATTATTCCACTATCGGGAAGAATAATTTAGGCAAAAAACCATTTATCTTGACTATCGGGAGTTCAAGCCCGCATAAGAATGTCAAGCGTGTCATCCAGGCAATTGCTCAATTTCACGGGGATGAAATCAATCTTGTCATTGCGGGCGGAAAATATTCTAAAGTATTCAAGCAAGTGGAAGGACCAGAAAAAGAGCATGTCGTTCGCCTGGGTTTTGTCACCGATTCTGAATTGAGGGCTTTGTACGAGAAAGCTTTTTGTTTTATATTCCCTTCATTATATGAAGGGTTTGGTTTACCTCCCCTGGAAGCCATGGCTTGTGGTTGCCCGGTATTGTCCTCCAATAAAGCCTCATTACCAGAAATCTATCGGGACGCTGTTTTATATTTCGACCCGACCAGCGAGGAAGGAATTTACAGAACCATCAAGGAATTCATGGAGCAGACTGCTTTACATGATGATTACCAAAAGAGAGGTCTCTTGCTGGCGGAAGGATATACCTGGAAATCTGCTGCAGAATCTCTCCTTGAAATCATTAGGGCAGATGATCCGTATTCACCTTAGGCTGGATCAGGCGCGCTTCCCATGGAAGACGACTCGGGAATCTTGAGGGTGGTCACACCAGGTTTTAGAACTTGTCATCATCTCTCTTGCGGGGAAACCCACCTTATGGCAGCGATTGTCTCGTCAAGTCGATGGGGTTCAGAATCAGAGGGGGCATTATCAAGGGGATACCGGTTAATTTAATTGATGTCGGACGATTCCAAGTATCTAAGAATAGATATCTCTCTTGCCGCATCCTCCACCTAACCCCAGCCCTTAGAACATGGTGCTACGAATGCCCATGAAAGGCTTTTTACATATGTAGTAGAATCATCTCAAAATTTCGATCACAGCTTGGAAGCCAAGATGAAATTGGGGATAAGCTTCGACCGCGGTACTGGAGGCTTGTAGATATTAGAAAGTTCGTTATCCCTTCTCACGGTAATTTTTCCTTGAAAGAGGTTTCCAACACATTAAGCAAAAAAGATCAGGAACTTCTTATGCAGAAGAGCCAAATTAAGCATCTGGAAGAAATGATGACCAAAAAAGAACAAGAAGATCAAAAGCCAGAGTTTGCGCCATCATTTATTTCTTATGCCCAAAATTATGAAGATGTGATGTTATACCGCGCTTTGAAAGGCGTGGAAAAGGGTTTTTACATAGATGTGGGCGCCATGGACCCAGTATATGACTCCGTCACCAAGGCTTTCTATGAACGAGGCTGGCGTGGCATTAATATAGAGCCGGTTCGCAAATGGTATGACAAGCTGGTGACGGATCGCCCCGAGGACATTAATTTAAACGTTGCCATATCCGATGAACCGGGTAATTTGCATTTGTTTGACATCCCAGAAACAGGGCTTTCTACTTTTGACAAAGATTTAGCTGAAAATCACTTAATTACTCAAGGTTTTCAATCTCAAGAAATCATCGTACCAAGCATGACACTGGATGCAATCCTAAAAAAAGCACATTATCAGGAAATTCATTTTCTAAAAATAGATGTTGAAGGGGCTGAAAAACAGGTTCTGGAAAGTATTAATTTGAAATTATTGCGTCCTTGGATTATTCTAGTAGAAGCCACCAAACCGGGTTCCCAGATACAAGATTACAAAGATTGGGAACATCTGCTAACAGGTGCGGACTATAATTTTGTTTACTTTGATGGTCTCAATCGTTTCTATGTACCAAAGGAAAGGGAGGATCTCGCATTAGCTTTTAATACACCCCCCAATGTTTTTGACGGGTTTATCCGTGCCGATGAATGGAACGCTCTACTGGCGGCAAAAGCTATTGAGACCGATCGCCAGCAGATGGAAGTTGCCTTGAACTCCAAGGAAGCCGATCGCCAGCAGATGGTAGCGACGCTGAACACCATGGAGGCCGACCGCCAGAAGTCAGAAGCTGAACTGAAAGCCAGAGATGTCGATCGGCAGCAGTTGGGAGCAGCACTGAAAGCCGGGGAAGTCAAACGCCAAAAGTTGGAAGCGGCGTTGAACACCATGGAGGCCGAACGCCAAAAGTCAGAAGCTGAACTGAAAGCCAGAGATGTCGATCGGCAGCAGTTGGAAGCAGCACTGAAAGCCGGGGAAATCAAACGCCAGCAATTGGAGGCGGTGCTGAACGCCGAGGAAGCCGATCGCCAGCAGTTGGAAGCAGCGCGGAACGCCATAAACACCGAGTTGGAGGTTGTTAAAAAGAATCGCGATGAGGTTCTGGGCGAGTTGGGTCGCGTCTATCGCAGCCGATCGTTCAGGATCACAACCCCCCTGCGCATCATCTTTGGCACGCTGCGAAAATGGAGGAATCAACTAAAACGAGGGAGGGATCGCTCCACACCGGTTGGTTCAAATTCACCGCAGAATAAAAAAAGTAGCGTGCGCCAGTTTGTGGATGGTTTGCGCAAGGTTGCCTGGATCGCGATCTTGCTCGATAAATTTAAACAGCGTTTTCCCAGGGCATGGTATGGAACAGCCCGCCAAATAAAAAAACGTTTCCCGCTACAGCCCGAATCAATTACACCCTACCAACCAGTGGCACTTGATCAAATAACTTTGGAAAACGATAAACATTTCCTGGACCTTTTTCAACGCGAATTATCCCGCCGTCAGGCAAAAAGAACGGAGACGAAATCATGAAGTTATTGGTGGATATGATCGCCTGCCAGACGCACTCACGTTTTCGTGGGATCGGCCGCTATTCACTCTCATTGGTAAGCGAAATGGCAAAGTTACGCGGCACCAATGAAATGACTGTGCTGGCTGATGCCCTTTACCCGGAATGTTTTGAAGACCTTCGGCAGGCTTTCACCCGCTTGCTACCTGCCGGTTCATTCCTGCCTTATTATCATGAACCGCTCCAAAATCCTAATTGGAAAGGCAGGGAACCATTATCGAAAATAGCCGAAACTTTGATAGAACAAGCGTACCAGCTGGTGGCACCAAATATCGGATTAACTCCAAGCTTATTCGATGGTTGGGGAGGGGAAGAACAAGGATTGGTTCCACTGCCAGAGATGAACTTCGCCAATCATCAGCACGCGGTCATCCTGTACGATATTATTCCTTACATCTTCCACAAGCAGTACCTGGACCCTGACCCACCCATCAAAAAATGGTATCTCGAAAGAGTGAATTTACTTCAAAAGTTCGACCTGTTGTTGGCGATATCCGAATCAACTCGGCAGGATGCAATCAATATCCTTGGGATCGATCCTGACAGGGTAGTAAACATATCGGGGGCTGCAAGTTCGCATTTCCGAAAATTGGAACTTACAGATGACGAAAAACAATCCTGTTTGCAGCGTTTTGGGATTTCCCGACCCTTTGTGCTTTACATAGGAGGCAACGATTTTCGCAAGAACATGGATGGAGCCTTACGCGCTTTCGCCAAGCTGCCGCGCGATATTAGCGCCAGCCATCAGCTTGTTTTAAATGATGTGGGTGACGAGGCCGTTTTTCGATCCCGGGCACGTAAATTAGGCCTGACAGATGCAGATCTTGTGATCGCCAAGCGTATAACCGATAAAGAACTTAAAGTACTTTATAACTTGTGTAAGTTATTCGTTTTTCCCTCCCTATACGAAGGTTTTGGATTGCCGATATTGGAAGCCATGTCTTGTGGAGCTCCAGTGCTTGCATCGAATAATTCTTCGCTACCGGAGGTGGCTGGCCGGGCAGATGTTCTCTTCGATGTTACGAACGATCAGGCAGTTGCTGATGCAATTAATAAGGTGCTTACAAATGATGCGTTCCGCGCAGAATTAGCCGCGTATGCTCCTGAACGTGCCAAACAATTCAGTTGGGAGAACTCGGCCAAGCGTGCCTGGGACGCCATCGAGAGCATTCAACATGAGAAAAAGTCGAAGGAATATCGGTATATTTCGGTAACGAAAACTCAGAAGCACATGCGGATTGCCTATGTTTCGCCTCTCCCCCCGCAGAGATCGGGCGTTGCCAGTTATAGCAGTACCCTGCTACCCTACCTGGCGCCGTTTTTCGATATTGATCTTTTTGTAGAACCCGGGCTGGATGTCGCGGATGTTTTTCTCAAGGAACATTTTTCCATCTACCCCTGGACCGAATTGCTTGAGCGTCGCGACGAGTATGACACAGCTATATACCAAATGGGCAATTCGGAATTTCACATTCCGATGCTCCGTCTTCTTCAAGACGTACCGGGGATCGTTGTATGCCACGATTTTTACTTGAGCAACCTGCCTTTTGTACAAGAAATCAAAAATGGGGAACGTGGTATTTTCTATAATGAGATCGATTACAACCACGGATTGCGCGGTGTGGTCGATTATCTAAAAAATGGAATTGAATCTACGCGTTGGGTTTGGCCTTTGAATTGGAAGGTCCTCAAGAATGCGCAAGAAATAATCGTTCATTCAGAGCATCAGAGGGAACTCCTTAAGAAATTTTATGCTCATGGATGGCAGCCCAACCTCAGGGTTATTAAGCATTTCCGGGAAATTGTTCCTTCGGTTTCGAAATCCCAAAAACAAGCGCTGAGGAAAAAATTGGGACTGGATCCGAATGTATTCATTTATTGTTCTTTTGGATTCATGGCGCCGACAAAACTGAACAATCCAACCATACAGGCTTTTTCCCAAATCCTTTCTGAGATCCAGGACAACACCATATTAATATTTGCCGGCGAACTGGAAGGCGGCGAATATGGATTGGAAACATTGGATCTCATTGAAAAAATGAAAATGGACAAGAAAGTCCGCATAACAGGTTTTGTGAGCGAGAAAGAATATGAGAGATATCTTGCCTGCGCGGATGTTGCCATTCAATTACGGACAGACTCACGCGGTGAAACATCGGGGGCAGTGCTTGATTGCATGGCTTACGGTCTCCCGCTAATTATTAATGCGCATGGGTCTATGAACGATTACGATGCAGAAGATGTCGTAAAGCTACCAGACACCTTCAGCATTGAAGAGTTATCCCAAGTCATGATCCGCATGCAAACAGACAAGGCCTTCCGTTTGGAAAAAGGGCGGCGGGCACGCAACTTGATCATCGAGCAACACGATCCAAAAAAAGTCGCCGCTGCCTACGCGGATGTCATCACCGGTGCCTCTCAAATAAAGGAACAAAAGTTCTTCGCTCCCCTGGTGGATTCCATTTTGGAACTTGGCTCTCCGGATGATTTGCTGCGATCTTCAGCCAGGTATGCAGCGGAGAATTTTTCTCTCCGCTGCCAACCCCGCATTTTGATCGATGTGACTTGTCTTGAAGGGTTAACGGTTCTGAATAGCAAGCAGCAGGTTGTAGCGGAGTTCATCAAAGAATTATTCTCCTCAAGCAACAAATCCATTCACATCGAGCTGGTCCAGGTAAGGGATGGGCGCTTGCTGCGAGCGTGTCGATTTGCTGAAATGGTCTTCGAACTGCCCGGGCAGAGCCTGGGAACAACCATGCCCATCCTCGTCCAACCGGGTGACATCCTTTTAATGATCGATTCTCTTTTGACAAAATCCGGTCCATCCTCTGAAATCTATGGGCGAATTCGCCAAATGGGTGGAAAAGTGGTTACACGGATAAATGAGTATCCTGCAAGTTTGCTGGAAACGGCGGCCCTGGAAAGCGATATGTTTATATGTAGTTCCCAAGAATATGCAGAGGATACATTCAATTCATTTAAGCAGTATCCTGAAATTTTACAACGTCCTCTGGATATTTTATTTCCCTGTCCGGAAAAAATCACTCAGGAAAATTGTAGGGGTACAACAAAGGATTTATTCCAGAACGAGGCAGGCGAGCGCTCCGGACTGGTGAGAATGGTCAAAGTGCTTGCTCCAGCCTGGAATGATGCCATTGGATGGATGCAGGTCTTGCTTGAAGGCGGGCTGATTTTTGCTCAACCCCCCGATCTGTTTACCAGCGACAATACCGCAAAAAAAGTGAATAATCTCATTAAAAAGAAACCTGGAGATTTTAATAAAAGCATCCATAAAAAGGCCAACGAAAAAAAGACCTTCACGGGAAATCGGAAATTTCAAATGGAAGTTGCCGGGGAACGAATTTTTGCCCTAAGTCGGACCCTCTCGTCTCCCAAAGGGAAAGAGTTCTCAATCGTTGTTCAAGAGGATGCAACGGATGGAATAACCACAGCAATTCTTAAGAATGCGTTTGGGCTGCCTCAACACTACCAAATGCTATTTGATCTCGTTCGTCCTAAGGGATATGTGCTTGATCTGGGAGCCCACATCGGAACTTTTGCCATCATGGCTGGGATGCATGGATATCATGTGACGGCGGTCGAAGCATCTCCGAGAAACGCGGCGTTGATGAACGAGAGCATCCGCAGGAATGGCCTTAAAAAGAATGTGCGCTTGGTGGAGGCGGTAGTCAGCGATCGAGCAGGGTCGATGGATTTTATTCAAGATGGTCCATATGGCATGGTGTCCAATACCATTGTGCACGATGAGGGGAGAACGATAACCGTTCAATCAATTCCTGTGGATGACCTTGTCGCTCAAATCGGTTGGCAAAATATTGATGTGATCAAAATGGATATAGAGGGATCTGAGGTTAATGCAATAAAAGGAATGTCCCGCCTGCTTTCGTCGAACCCGGCGCCGATCCTGCTTTTTGAATCGAATGGGCATACCCTGAATATGTTCGGGGTCACTCCAGGTGATCTATTCTCAGCCCTGGAAGGACATGGCTATCAATGTTATCACTACTATGGCGAGCAACTCTATCCGATCACCGGCAAGGATATACAGTTGGAATGCGTGGCTGATTGTATCGCTGCCAAACAACTGCCGAAGAACTTCCAAGAGAAGTGGAGGATCGCCTCACCCATGGATGTTGAGAATAAAATAAAGATGGCCCTTGGCTCATTAAATCATCCAAATGATGCAGTCCGGGCCTATATCGGACGTGCTCTTCAGGTCGCAGACAAAACGTTCCTGGGCGATGTTCGCATCAGCAATGCTCTGGATGGTTTGAAGAAAGACCCTAAAGAAACCGTGCGTAAATCAATTTCGTGGTGGACCGCAGGGGAGACTTCTACACCAGGAACATTGAAACCTTCCGCATCAGGAACATCTCTGCCTGCCAGTAGGAATGCAAGTGGACGCTATACATTTAAACCGGTCAGGCTGCCGGATGGCAGGTCGGTGGAGCTTGCCTTACCAGTCGGATCGACCGACCCGGTTGTGCAAAGCTATGCATCGGACGCACCTATCAATCAATATCTCGTCGACCTTCTTTTGCGATTCACCGAGCCGGGTGCGCGGGTCCTAGACTTGGGATGCCATGTCGGCACGCTTTCCGTGCCGGCTGCGGCACTTGGCCGTAATGTTCTTGCCGTGGACGCCAGCCCGCTACATGTGGGTGCGGTGCGGCTCGCTGCCGAGCGGAACCATCTTGAAACGCTGCGCGTCGAGTGGTGCGCCATCTCCAATCGAGCGGGCGAGGTCGAGTTCGCCGAGGATGGGTTGTGGGGAATGGTGATCCCAGATGGCGGCGCCCTCCCTGGTCAGATGAAGGTGTCCGCCCGCCGAGGCGACGAACTTGTCAAAGCCGCCGGCTGGTCAGGTGTCGATTTTGTGAAGATCGATATCGAAGGCTCGGAGCTCGCCGCCATCGAGAGCCTGGGAGAACTGCTGAAAGGCCCGAAGGCGCCGATCGTGGTCTACGAGTCCAACGGAATGACATTCGAGATCTTCGGGTACACGATCGCCGACATCCGCGCCCGCCTTGAAAACCTGGGCTACGTGACCTGTCGTATCGAAGGAAGCTCTCTCATCTATTGTCCTCCGAAAGAGCTGCAGCCGGAAGCATGGCTCGACCTGGTGGCGCTGCCTCCGGCCTGGCAAAGTAAGTACGGCCCCATCGTTCCGAGCTGGTCCAGCGATGCTTTGGTGGAACGGTGCATCGAGTGGGGTAGCAATGAACACAGCAACGTACGTGGGTACTTGTATCACGCCTTCGCGGGAGATGTCGATTACCCAAGGGACGATGTGCAGATCATCGATCTGCGCCGAAAACTTGCAAACGAATTCGGGAGGCAATCCTGAAGCGTGAAGAATACCAAGCCGTAAGGCAGGTTTGATTGGACAAGTCCCATCATCGCGCCTCTCGGCCAGCTTAGCGAAGGCCAAATGGAACAAACCGGATGAAAACCCTTCTCAGCTCCCGTCTAAAGGATGAGGCTGCTTGGTTGGTGATTCTGGGAGCCCCCTGGCTTTCTGGCAGCAAAACCGCGCTTTGAGTGGTCCGGTTTTCCTTGCTGATGAAATCGGGTATCTTGCCAACGCGACCTTCCTCTCGGGCCATCTCATGGATGGCGCCTGGTTGGGCCCAGGGATTTTCACTTATGTGGCCGATTGTGACTTCGACGGCGACGGCAAGACCGACCCTACCAAGTACGTGGCCAGCACGCACATCCTCTCGTGGTTGAATTCAAGCACGGGCCTCTGGAGCAGTGTCAGTTTGGGTACGGGAACCTACACGCTCGCCCTCGGACAATAATATTAGCAGATAATAAACAACCAGAGCGGCTTCAGATGACGATCATCTGAGGCCGCTCGTGGGATTTATATCCTGTATAAAAACCATTGGCCGTATGATTACACCAGTTCCTTCGGTAACACCAGGTGCCCATAAGAAGACCGCCTCACCCGCCCGCTTCCTTCCCTGCCTGGCCATCGTCGGGAACGCGGTCGGCGCGGGGTTGTTCCGGCTTGTCATCCAGATGGGCGACCGGCAACCAAGATCGAAACGTCCTGTAAGGTTACATTCAATAATTTTCCTTTGAACCCGTTATTGACTTTATTGTGATTTTCGTTACAATAATATCAGGCGGTTTTCACCGGGGGAAATATTTTTTGTTCCCGGTACGGGTAGAAATCTTCTGTCTTGCTTGCGGAGGGATAGTAATGAAATCTAAATCGAATAACCAGATTCGCAAATTCCTTTATGGAATTACACTTTTGGGGATGATATTATTCTTATGTTTTGGGATAAGCAACTCGCCTGCCGCCCACGCCCAAGAGGCAGAAACTGAGGCACTAACAGAAACAGCAGCACTAAACGAGAAACCCACCATAACACCCATAGTAACTCAAGCAGCGATACCCATAATTGATTCAGATGTACCACTTTATGTAGGACTTTTATGGAAAAATCTGGGAAATAACCAGAAGACCATCTCAATAGATGGGTTGGATCCTTTTATAGCTCATGGAACCTTATTTGAATCAAACCCACACCTCCCAAGACTTAGTCAATTAATGGATTATTATTTTCCCTCTAATATGTATGAATTGGGGTGGGAGCATATTTACTATCTTGATGGCTATGGATCGATGGAGATTCTCTACTATAAACCAACCTCTGGACAATATTTAAATATCTTGTTCGGTAAATGCACCTTGCAAACTCCACCCCAAGGAGAAATGTGTACTCAAGTATGGATAAGTACACAAAGTCTAAACCTTACACCCCCGCCCGAAAGACCGGAACCAGCTCTCACTGCAACGGTATTACCCGATTTAAACATTCAATCTTATAGTAACCCGCTTCCTGTACCGTTTTTCTCTCAACACAGTTACTCTGGTAATTTAGGATATGGCGGTACTTCATGCCATCCCGTCACTATATCCAGTGCTGGTTGCTACCTGACTGCAATGGCAATGCTTTACAACTATTATCAATCTGGATTTACAGACCCAGGCAAGTTGAATGAATCTATGAAAATAGCCCCAGGGCAATATGCTTATGATTCAATTAATGGGTGCAATGATTTCTGGCCAGGTATATCAAATGGTCAATCCTTACCAGATGCACCTTCAGGGGTGACCTATTCTTCAAATCGAATATACAATGGTGCTAGTGGTTCTGCATGTTTTGATAAAGTCAACTGCATTGATGCTGATAAAATACAAAAAATAAAAGATGAAATCAACGCCGGACGACCGGTTCATATTCGTGTACACTGGCACGGGGCTAGTTGCTTGGAAAACTGCCACTCTGTTCTGATTGTAGGTTACTCAGGGGATAGTTGGTATATCAAGGACCCTTGGGCAAGTGATGATACTACTCGAACAATAACTACTGGAGCTCTAGGGCAATATGTTGTCGATTACATTGATTACATCAATGGAATACCTCCGGGCAGTGGTGGCAGTTGCTACGCATTGACGTTAGCCTGGACCGGGAGTGGGAGTGCGCCAATTGCCTCGCCAGCCAATTCCAGTGGCTGTTCAAGCGGGCAGTATCATGCAAACGAATCAATTTACTTGACTGCGAATCCGGCGAGCGGATGGCAGTTGAATTATTGGGGCGGAACTGATAGTTCTTCCAGCAACCATCTTACAATGCCTTCTAGCAACTATACGGTGACTGCCAATTATTCACAAAATGGATGCCAAAATCCAAATTCCGATCAGGTAGCACTCTATACTGCCGCAAATTATGGCGGGACCTGCGTGGTCAAAGGGATCGGTAATTACCCGAACCCCGGTTCCATGGGCATCGCCAATGACAGCGTTACTTCGATAAAAGTGGGAAGCAACGTCAAACTGACATTGTATGCTGACGACAACTATAACAATACCTCTGAATCTTTCACGGGCGATGATGCCAATTTATCTGACAACACTATTGGAACCAGTGCCTCATCGGCGAAGGTTGAGTCGCGGCCCACGGGCGGCTCCTGTACAAACGGAGCAACATCGGGCGCCCTTCAATCCGGGTATAGCTCTTGCGCAAGTGAGGGAGGAACCTGTACATTCAGCGGTCAGGCCAGTGTTGCTTATGGGGCAAATAATTGTTTCTTCTACCAAACGTTCACAAGCAGCGTCTCATGCGGTAATGGTACCTTTAACGATCCCATCGTTGGGGCAACCAAAGCTTGTTATTATAAGATTCTCACGCCTCCACCCTCAGCCACTTTTGACGCCTGGGGTTTAAGCGGAACTGCTCCATTTACATCGGCAATGCATATCATTGATACGTCGAACATAACCAGTTGTTCCTGGATTTATGGTGATGGTCAAACTGGAACATCCTGCGCGTCAAGTCACAATCATACCTATACCACTGCAGGATCATTCACCGTGAGTTTATCAGTGAGTGGCCCAGGTGGGTCGGATAGCTTGATACGCACAAATTACATTAGTGTTTCTGCGAGTGGCGATAGCTACGAGCCTGATGACTCTTCAGGATCAGCGAGTTGGATATCTTCAGGTAGTACGCAAACTCATAATATTATCCCAGCCACAGATGTTGATTGGGTCAAATTCCAGCTGAACTATCCTTCAGCGATCGCTCTAGAAACCACAGGATCCACTGGGTCCGATACGCGCATGTGGCTCTACGACAATAACTTGAACCAGATTGATTTTAGCGACGATGAAGGGGTTGATCTTTATTCTCTTATTGATAGGCAATGCGGCGTTGACGCTTTACCCGCTGGAACATATTATGCCAAGGTTGATGAGTATGGCAATGATAACGAAATTCCATCCTACAACCTTTCGTTCAATATTACCCAAAATTGTACGCCACCTTCAGCGAATTTTGATGCGTGGCCATTGAGCGGTAATGCCCCATTCACGACAGCAATGCATATTATAGATATCTCGTATATGACCAGTTGTTCCTGGGATTACGGGGACGGTCAAACTGGTACATCCTGTGCCTCCATGCATGATCATACCTATAATAATGCGGGAACATATTCAGTAAGCCTGACAGTTAGCGGCCCCGGTGGGTCAGATAGCAAGACCCTATTAAATTACATTACTGTCTCCGGAATTCCTCGTGCACCCTCAGATTTTTCCGTAACCGGAACTACCAACAATAGCATTACTCTCACCTGGCAAGATAATTCCAACAACGAATCCGGGTTCAAGGTTTATCGCTGGGGGTATGATGGCACACAGTGGACATTCATTTATCTTGATACAGTTGGCGCGAATGTAACCACTTATACTCAAACAGGCCTCGATTGTGTGAGCGACTTCAATTACTATGAAGTCAGTTCCTTTAACAGCTACGGCGAGTCAGTTCATGCTGGCTGGGTACAAGGGACGACCAACGCCTGTCCCATCTCGGATTTAAAAATTACCGGCATCAGCTTATATCCAGCTGTACCTAATTCGAACGACAATGTTAATGTTGACATCGGGGTTCAGAATCTTTCGAGTTCTGACGCTTCGAATTTTTGGATCGATATTTATATTGATCGTCAACCCACGGTATGCGAAGCCTGGGGTGACTACTGGAGTTGGACCGATGGACTGGTCGGAAACTCCTCGAATGATTGGTATATCAAAATTCCCGCGGGGACCCTGACCGCGGGGACTCATACGATCAGCGCTTTTGTGGATAGCGGCTGCCAGGTTCCAGAAAGCGATGAAACCAACAATATCGCAGGCCCTGTATCGTTCACAGTTGCTGTTCCGCCAGTAGCGCCTGCTCATGACGATTTTAATGCCGCCAGGCTGGTTTCCCCCATCCCCTACACTAATAGCGTGGATGTCAGCGGCGCAACAATTGCATCTGACGATCCTTCCGTGTCCACATCCAGTTGCAATCTTGCTCCCGGCCTGGCATCGGTCTGGTATAAATACACACCTTCTGCCAATACCAAGCTCTCCCTGGATACTCTTGGCAGCAATTACGATACATACATCGCTGTTTGGAGCGGCTCACGCGGTAGTCTCTTGGCTATTGGCTGTAACGATGACTATGGGGGAGGCCTCCAGTCTTCGTTGCAGGTCACCTTGACAGCAGCCACGACCTACTACTTTGAAATTGCCCAATACAATGGTGTAAGCGTCTCTTCTACATCAGTTTCTGGTGAGTCAATCATGGAAATTGTCCCGCACACACTACCAAGTCCCAGCACAGGAATTATTTATGGCGCACCACCAAAACCTGATGCAGGGATTGGAATGTCTGCGACATCCCTGAAATCAACCTCTGATGTTTCCGCACAAGCCGGAGGCACACTTAACTTCCATGTTTTAAGGGCAAAGGTCCGCGATGACTACGACGGGGACGGCAAGACCGACCCGGCCAAATTTATCTCCAGCGCAGGCTCGGTCTGGTGGCTGAAATCCAGCACCGGTCTCTGGGATGGAAAGTGGCTGGGCTCGGATACCTTCACCTATGCGG
>Ga0209777_10000613_pt1 | contig 57328 bp, 52 predicted proteins | sample FrelakmetHBP12HB_FD_187147 | JGI IMG/M metagenome (GOLD analysis project Ga0209777, IMG submission 187147) | Freshwater lake sediment microbial communities from the University of Notre Dame, USA, for methane emissions studies -HBP12 HB (SPAdes)... | ecosystem: Environmental > Aquatic >...
CGATCTGGAGGCGATCGGCGAGCACCCGTGTGGGGCTCGCCTCAGGTAAGGAGCAGGCTGCTGTCGAAGCGGTTCCTGTTCATGGTGGGCGTAGTCTAGCGGCTCCCACGCGATTGGGTAACCCTCAATAGGCCTACTCCCTACGGAGTAACCGCGTCGCGGCCGAGCACTTGATGGTCGCGGCAGGTCGAGCGTCCGCCTCCCCATCAGGACCGAGCGACGCAACCCGGATGGGCGGCCGCCATTCGTATAGTGGCGTAGTGTAGGTTTGTGCGAGAGTCCTGATGGGCGATTGTGGCCGCCGCTTGTCGGTCGAACGCTTCCACCAGCTCGACGAGGAGGAACCCGTGCGCCGGCGCTTCTTGCTACCAGTCATCGCCCTGGCCCTGCCCCTGTTGTTCGCTCCAACCGTAGCGGCGGTCACCGTCCAGCCCCCCGACTACCTCGGCCAGAACGCCGGCTGGAACGTCCCCTGGGTTCCGGCGAACACGGTTGCCCAGACCTTCACGACGCCCAACAAAGTCGAGCGGCTCGACTATGTGCGGGTCTTCTTCGCCGTCGTGGCCGGCGGCTCAACCGTCGAAATGTGGCTGCACCAAGGCGCCCCGAGCACTAGTGCCATCGGCGGGACGGACGTCACCGCCAATGTCGCGGGATCCGGAACCAGCTGGACTCAGCTGGTTCCGAGCACTTCGATCATCCTGTCGGCCAACACGCAGTACTCCGTGATGTTCCGGGTCACGGACGGCGGCCACACCACCAGCTTCGGCGCAACAGACGACGGCACTTCCTATCCAGGCGGCGCCGCGTACGCATACGACGGTTCATCCTGGAGCACTCCCGGGCCGGGCAATGCACAGGATCTCTCGTTCGACGTGTATATGTCGCCGCTGCCCGGCAACCTGGACCGGCAGCAGAACCTCCACGACACCCCGGTCGGCTTCGCCGTCTCGGCCCAGACCTTCGTTGCCGGCGTGACCGGTAATCTGAATGCGGTCTCGCTGTGGAGCGACGGAGCCAGCGGCGCCCAGGCGACCGTGGAGCTTTGCTCCGGCAGCACGGGCATCGATTGCACAGGGGTCGTTCCATCGGTCGTCAAGCCGGCCGTCGACACCGGCGTCCTCGGCTCGTCCTCGCTCGGGGTCCCGAGCGGAGCCCCGCAGTGGTTCAACTTCGTCTTCGGCAGCCCGATCCCGATTGTCGCCGGGACTCACTACGCCATCGTGGTCATCGGCGACGCCGGCTGGGCCGGTTCGGTCGGTGACACCTACGGCAACGGCGCCGCCTACGGCTACGAGGGCTCCTGGGGCGCGCTCCACGGTGCACCGGTAGAAGACATGGCCTTCCAGACGTTCGTCACGTCGAGCGGCAGCGGTTCGACTCTTCCCCCGACGAGTTCGGCCGGGGCGGGCCCGGGCTCGAACCAGGGCGGTTCGTTGCCGATTCCGCTCCTCCTGGGGCTCATGGCCGCAATGCCGGTCGTGGCCATGGTTATCATGAAGCGTTCGGTGATGGACCGCACTCGCTAGACCCGGTAGCAGCTCACAAACGGCGCTCGGCCATTCGATCGGGCGCCGTTTCGATTCTCCATCCGGCATCGCCGGCGAACCACCAGCGACGCGCCTGAGTCCTACGGGCGAGCGTCACGTTCGGCGACTTGGATTGGCCGCAACGACGCGGATGCAAATTGAGCAGCCGGTGGCCGCCGGCGGAGGCACAATTACCGGTGCCCGGCGCGTTTGGGGCAAGGGCCGACGACAAAGGAGCACTACGTGAGCGAGTCCCTCAAGATCGACGACGTGCCCGTCAGTGCAAAGCCCGGCTCGACCCTGGCGGAGGCGACCACTCCCGTGGATGCGACGGCCCTCACCCTGACGCCGCCCGCACCGGTCGGCATCGTTGCCGAAGACAAGGCAGCCGGCGCGGTCAAGCTGGATCCGGCAACGGAGGCGCGCCTCGACGGCATGGTCGGCAGCTACGTCGAGGGGCTGGCCAGGCTGGACCCGCACGATCCCGCCTTCACCGCCAAGGTCAACGACATCTCGAAGCTCGGCGACGAGGACATCAAGGCCGCGGCCTCCGTCTCGTCGCGCCTGCTGGACAAGCCCGTCGCGGCCATGCAGAAGGGCGGCCTGGCCCAAACCTCGACCGTATCGCGCTCTCTCGTCGACCTCCGGCGCCAGGTCCAGGACCTGGACCCATCCCGCCAGGGAGGCGACCTCCTCTCGCCGCGCAAGCTGCTCGGGATCCTGCCGTTTGGCGACAGGCTGCGGAGCTACTTCAGCAAGTACCAGTCCAGCCAGAGCCACATCAACGCGATCATCAACGCCCTCTATCACGGTCAGGACGAGCTCCAGAAAGACAACGCCGACATCGAGAAGGAGAAGGCGAACCTCTGGACGATCATGGAGCGCCTGCGCCAGTACATCTACATGGGTCAGAAGCTTGACACGGCCCTTTCCGCAAAGATCGCCGAGGTCGATGAGACCGACCCGGAACGGGCCCGGATTCTCCGGGAGGACATGCTCTTCTCTGTCCGGCAGAAGGTGCAGGATCTCATGACCCAGCTCGCCGTCAGCGTCCAGGGCTACATGGCGCTGGATGTCATCCGGAGAAACAACATCGAGCTGATCAGGGGCGTCGACCGCGCCACCACCACGACGGTCTCGGCCCTCCGGACGGCCGTCATCGTGGCCCAGGCGCTGGCCGATCAGAAGCTGGTACTCGACCAGATCACGGCGCTCAACACGACGACCTCGAACCTGATCGAGAGCACCTCGGTACTTTTGCGCGAGCAGTCCGGCGCCATCAACGAGCAAGCCGCATCCTCGACCGTGGACATCGCCAAGCTCCAGGCGGCGTTCGACAACATCTACGCCACGATGGACGAGATCGACGGCTTCAAGCTGAAGGCCCTCGACAGCATGGCCCGCACGGTCGACGCGCTATCCGCCCAGATACAGAAGTCGCAAGCCTATGTCGAGCGCGTGCGAGCGCAGGACCAGCCCTCGCCCGAGTGATCGGCCGGCCGGACCGCGGCCGTCACGTCGGCCTGGTTTCGGCCGGGTGCCGCCCGATCGGCGGATGTAAGGTTCGGATCGATCGCACCCACTGAGAGGTCCCATGTCCGACTTGTCGCCCGCATACATCGAGGCCCGCGAGGCCCTGCTCGGCACCCCACGCGCGACGAGCGACCCGGAGACCGCGGCAGCTCAGCCGCGCGCCTACGGCGTCATCGTCGACATCGGCTTCAACCCGCTCTTCACCGTGGCGGCCTTCGCGGACGGCACGACGAGCGCACACGACGGCAACGGCTACAGCGTGACCGGCCTGGGCGAGTCGATGCAAACGCTCGTCCTCGGCCGCGGGGTCCTCCGCGGCGCCGAGGAGAACCTGACTTCCTTCGCACCGGTCGATTCGGCGCCGCTGCCCGCCTACGGACGCGTCCGTTTCACGGTCCTGACGGACGACGGTCCGATGGGAGTCGAGGCCGATGGGGCCGCCCTGCTCAAGGGTCAGCATCCGCTCTCACGCGCCTTTACCGCGGTGATGGGCATCATGGAGCAGGCGCGCCACATGGCCGCGCAGTTGAATGACCCTCAGCCGGATGCCGCACAGCCGGATGACCATAAGCCCAACTAGAACGAGCCGCAACGTGACATTCGACTTGCGCTGGTGCGGCGCCTCCGTCGGGCTCCGGGCAGCGCTCTACACGGCGGGCGCCGGGTCGGGGAGTTTGGCTCCGGCGGTAGGATTCGAACCTACGGCCAAGCGGTTAACAGCCGCCCGCTCTACCACTGAGCTACGCCGGAGCGAGTAGATTGCCGAGCGTCGCCTCGGGCGACCGCTCGAGATCCGTGGCGCCGTTGCGACGCCGCGCGACAGGATAGCACGGCATCGGCCGGGTGTGCCGCCTCGGTCGCGTGCCGGCGATCGGCCTGACAACAACCGGGAATCGAAACTCGCGGCAGTCAACTTCCAGCCAGGAGGAACGGTGGCAAATCAGTCTCTCAGCGGCGCGTGGCAGCTCAGGCAGACCGGCACGGACGAGTGGCTGGCCGCCCAGGTTCCAGGCGGAGTCCACACCGATCTGATGGCCGCCGGCCGGATCTCCGACCCGTTCCTCGGCGACGAGGAGCTGCGGGTCCAGTGGGTTGCCGAGAGGGACTGGGAGTACCGGCGCTCGTTCGTGGTCGACGCCGCGGTCGCAGCCGAAGAACACCTCGCCCTCGTCTTCGACGGGCTCGACACGCTGGCCGAGGTCCGGCTCAACGGCAAGCTCATCGGCAAGGCCGACAACATGTTCCGGACCTGGCGCTGGGACGTGACCGGTGCGCTGTTCCCCGGCGACAACGAGATCAGCGTCGCCTTCGCCTCCGCCGTCCGCTATTGCGCGGAGCGCGAGGCCGTGCGGTACCTGGACCGGCCCGCGGACCAGAACTCGCTCGCGGGCAGCCCGTACCTGCGCAAGGCGCCCTGCCAATTCGGCTGGGACTGGGGGCCAATACTGCCGAACATCGGCATCTGGCAAGACGTCCGGCTCGAGGGCTGGAGCCTGGCGCGACTGGCGGACGTGCGGCTCTCGCAGAGGGTCGAGACCGGGCGCGCCGCCATCGCCGCACGGGTCGAGGTCGAGCGGACACCTGGTTCGGCGGCTCCCCTGACGGCGACGATGCGGGTCCACCATCCGGGCGGCCGGGCCGACGAGGTTCAGGCCGCCATCGCAGCGGGTGAGTCGGCCGCCGACCTCGCAGTGGAGCTCGCCGAGCCCGAGTTGTGGTGGCCGAATGGGCTCGGCGCCCAGCCGCTCTATCGGGTCGAGGTCGAACTGGCTGCCGGCGGCCGAAAGCTCGACGCCCGGACGTACCAGGTCGGCCTTCGAACGCTCGAGCTGCGGCGCGAGCCGGACGAATGGGGCGAGTCGTTCACGTTCGTCGTGAACGGCGTGCCGGTCTTCGTCAAGGGCTCCAACTGGATCCCGGCCGACTCTTTCCCGGCCCGCGTGACCGAGGCGCAACTCGACTCGCTCCTCGGCGCCGCGGCGTCGACGAACCACAACATGATCCGGATCTGGGGCGGCGGCTACTACGAGACCGAGACCTTCTACGACCTGTGCGACCGCTGCGGCATCCTGGTCTGGCAGGACTTCATGTTCGCCTGCTCCGTGTACCCGCTGACGGACCGGGAGTTCCTGGCCAACCTCGAGATCGAGACCCGCGAGCAGGTCCGGCGTCTGCGGCACCGCGCCTGCCTGGCGCTCTGGTGCGGCAACAACGAGATGGAGCGCGGCTGGACGATCTGGGGCTGGGACCGGCCCGAGAACGCCGACCTCAAGGCCGCCTATCTGCAGTACTTCTCGAAGACGCTGCCGGCGTGGGTCGCGGCCGAGGATTCGGCCACGCCGTACTGGCCGAGCTCGCCGTCGTCGGGGCGGCCGCTCGAGGCGCCGATCGGCGGCAACAGCGGCGACGAGCACGAGTGGACCGTGTGGCACGCCCTCGCGCCCTTCTCGGCCTACGGCCACGAGACGTACCGGTTCGTCAGCGAGTTCGGGTTCGAGTCGCTGCCGGCGATGGCGACGGTGGCCGCGTTCGCGCCCGACCCCGCCGACTGGAACCTCGGCTCGCCGATGCTTGACCACCACCAGCGCTGCCAGGTCGGCAACGCCCGCATCCTCTACTACATGGCTCAACAGTTCCGGCTGCCGAAGGACTTCCCCTCCTTCGTCTACCTGAGCCAGATCCTCCACGCCGAGGCGATGCGGGTCGGCGTGGAGCACTGGCGGCGGCTGCGCGATCGCTGCAGCGGCGCGCTCTATTGGCAGCTCAATGACTGCTGGCCGGTCTCCTCCTGGGCGAGCATCGACTACTACGGCCGGTGGAAGGCCCTGCAATACGCCACGCGGCGGTTCTACGCTCCGGTGCTTCTCACCGCAGAAGTGGAGGGCGATGGGGTTTCCGTGGCCGTGACCAACGACACGGCCGCGCCCTGGAGGGGCGAGGTGCGCTGGTCGCTGGAGCGGCTCGGCGGCGAGATCGTTGCCGCGGGGCATGAGCCGGTCGAGGCGGTGGCCGTGGCGACGACCGCGGTGTGCACTGTGCCGATCGCCGACATCGCGGACCTCGAGTTCCGGCGGGGCACGGTCCTGGTCGCCGAACTGTGGAACGGGTCGGCCAGAGCGCCCTCGGCTCGAGTGGTGACAACCTACGGGCCGGACAAGCAGCTGCTGCTGAAGCAGCCCGCGATCGCGTCGGCGGTCACGGCCGGGGAGGGCGGGCGACGCGCCGTAGTTCGGTTGAAGTCGGACAGCCTTGCTCGGTACGTCGAACTCGCTCTCGACGGGGTCGACGTCATCTTCGAGGACAACTTCGTGGACCTTCCGGCCGGCCGCGAACTCGCCGTCGGATTCGAGCTGCCGGATGGATGGACGGTCGAGCAGGCTCGGGCGGCGCTTCGAATTCGATCGGTCATCGACACGTACGCGTAGCCTGGAGCCAACGGGCGCGGAGGTCCGGGCAGGCTCTAGGCGCCCGCGGACCCTCCTCTATCAAAGGTCGATCGGAGTGTCCGAGCGGTTGCCCCACTCCTCCCAGGATTCGGCGTAGTTGCGGACCTCGGTCAGGCCGGCCAGCTCGTGGAGTGAGAACCAGACCAGCGCGGCCCGAACGCCGCCCTGGCAATACGTTGCTCGAAGCTCCGACGGGTCTATGCCCGAGCCCTTGAGTGTCAGAAGCGCGTCCTTGGCGGGCCGCAGTCGGTTGTCCGGGGCGATCCACTCGTCGAACGGGCGATGGCGGGCGCCCGGGATCCGCCCGCTGCGAGCCGAGCTGGCCTCGCGGCCGAGGTACTCGTCGAGACGGCGCACGTCCAACAGACGCGTTGGACCTCCCGCGGGGCTCGACTCCTTGCTCCAGGCCAGCATCTGATCGGCCGTGGCAATCAGGGAGTCATCGCGCTCGCCGAGCGGCTCCGTCTCGCGGACCGCCGCGGCGACGAAGGGCTCCGCCGTGGTGGGGCGGCCCTCCTTGATCCAGTATCCCAGTCCGCCGTCGAGTACATGCAGCCGCTCGCGTGGGAACCTGTAGAGCCGCAGCAGCCAGTAGCCGCGGATGGCGTGGCGGTTCTGGCCGACGTCGTCGTAGAAGACGATACGGTCGCCCGGATGGACGCCCCAGCTGCGCAGGGACGCGGCGACCTCATCGCGGGTCGGCACGAGGTAGCGACGCTCCGCAGCGCGGGTCTCGGGCCGCAGACCCGGTCTGGCGAGATCGACGTGGAGGTCCACGAACACAGCGCCGGGGAGGTGGGTTCGGCCGTACGTCTCTCGATCCAGCGAGACGTGCAAGACGCGCAGGTCCGGCTCGCCCAGATGGGCCGCCACCCACTCGGCCGAAACCAGCGGCCCAGGATCCACTGCACCCATTCGATTCCTCGCACTCCGAGATCGCCGAGTCGGCCCGGAGATCGTACCCGCGGGGCGCCGACGGCGCCTTCGGTACAAAGCGGTGCGGCGACCGCGCGGGTGGTCCCCTGCGGCAGGACGATGCCGCTGCCTCTACTCCAGGTAGTCCTTGAGCTTGCGGCTCCGGGATGGGTGGCGCAGCTTGCGCAGGGCCTTGGCCTCGATCTGGCGGATGCGCTCGCGGGTGACGTTGAACTCCTTGCCCACTTCCTCGAGCGTGCGGGCCCTGCCGTCCTCGAGGCCGAAGCGCAGCTGCAGGACGCGGCGCTCGCGGCCGGTCAGCGAGTCCAGGACCGCCTCGACCTGCTCCTTGAGGAGTTGGTGGGAAGCGGCCTCGGCCGGAGCCAGCGCGCCGCGGTCCTCGATGAAGTCGCCCAGGTGCGAGTCTTCTTCCTCGCCGATGGGCGTCTCGAGAGAGACGGGCTCCTGGCTGACCTTGATGATCTCGCGGACCTTCTCGGGCGTGACCACCTGCTCCTGGCCCTTTGACATCGCCTCGGCGATCTCCTCGACCGTCGGCTCGCGGCCGAGCTCCTGGAGCAGGGTTCGCGAGACTCGAATCAGGCGGTTGATCGTCTCCACCATGTGGACGGGGATGCGGATCGTGCGGGCCTGGTCGGCGATCGCGCGCGTGATCGCCTGCCGGATCCACCACGTCGCGTAGGTGGAGAACTTGTAGCCCTTCTCGTAGTCGAACTTTTCGACCGCGCGGATCAGGCCGATGTTGCCTTCCTGGATCAGGTCCAGGAACGACATACCACGCCCGATGTACTTCTTCGCAATCGAGACCACGAGCCGCAGGTTGGCCGAGGTCAGCTGCTCGCGCGCGTCGCGGCCGATCCGGACCAGCTCGCCGCGCCGGTGGGCCAGCTTAGTGTTGGTCGGGACCTCCGGGTCCCAGCCCAGGCGCTTTAGCAGATCGGCGTCCGTGCCGGCGTCAATCCAGCGCTTCAGGGCCGGGTAGGCAACCGCCTCGCGGGTCCAGTCGTAGATGGCCCGGAGGCCGACGTTGTCGCGCGAGTCGAGGTCGCCGTTGTGGACGGCGAGGTAGGCCCAGTCGAGCAGCGTCAGGTAGGACTGAGACGCGAGCGTGTCGTTGTAGACCTGGACGTTGTGGCGAGCCTGCTTGATGAGCTCCTTGGTGCCGTCGGTCGTGGCGTCCTTGCCGGCTTTGATGAGGTGGAAGTCGATCGTCGGAACCAGCAGGTCCGCGGCCGCCTCGGCCGAGACGGCGTCGGCGACCATGCGGGCGGCTTCGGGCCCGAACGGCAGCCGATAGTGCGGCTTGATCGTCCTGGTCTTGCGCTCGGTGTCGTGGTGGGTCCACTCGTGGAGCGAGACGATGCCCTTCCACGGCTCCTCGACCATCTGCTCGCCAAGCTCGATGGCCTTGGCCAGGACGACCTCTTCTTCGGCCGTCAGCAGGGCGACCTTGCCGATCTCCTTCAGGTACATCCGGACCGGGTCGTCAATCCCGATCATGTCGGCCGAGAGAGCCTCGAGCTCCTCCTGCGTGGGCTCCTCGAGGGCCTCGACGTCGAGCTTGACCGGCGCATCTCCCGGCACGACCGGACCGGCCAGCACGTCTTCCTCGACGACCTCGACCACGTCGACCGAGTCGTCGTCGATATCCGCCGGCGGGACGATGTCTTCGTCCTCGACCAGGAGATCTTCGTCGTCCAGTGAGTCCTCGTCGAGCGCGCGGCGAGTCCGGACGCCGGCGAGCTTTGCTTCCTCGAGGTCCGCCTTGCGGCGGCCGCCGCCGGAGAGCGCGACCTCAACGAGTTGCTTGTCGAGCGGGTCAGTCATCGGTGTCCTCCAGCGGAAGCGAGAAGGCTCGTGTCCTGCCGGCGTCGGTCCAGCGATCGGCGAGCCTCGTTGAGGTTGCGTTGCAATTCGAGCAATCGGGCGACTGCCTGGGAGTCGGCGGCGGCCTGCGCCTCCACGAGCTCCCCGGCGTTGAATCTGATCTCTTCTTCGAGCCTGTCCGCCTCGAGGGCGAGCAGGCATTGGTCGACGCCTATACGGACGCGATCGCCGGCCAGTTCGTTCGGATCGGGGCCGCGTTCGGCGTAGAGGGCGACCGCAAGGCCGTGCAGCTCCGGGTCGAGGGCCTCCAGGAAGCGGCCGCGCTCGAACCGGCCCGTGCCGCCGGCCTCCCTGTCGCGTTCGCGGTCGGCGATCATCGCAGCCAGCATCTCGCGGGCCGGGGTGCTGGGAAGCTGCAGCTTCTGCGCCGCGAGCGTCTCGGCGACGCGTTCCTGCTGTTCGGGCACCAGGAGGAGGAGCCGCAGAAGCTTCCGCTCCTCGAGGGTGAGCGCCTTCAGCTCCGCCTTCGTATCGATGGAGTCCGGGGCCGAGATGATCGCGTCGGCGGAGAAGCGACCGGACGGACCGGTGACGTCGTTGCGGCCGCGGCCGCCGGCCGCGGCCGGCTCCGGCGCGTGCAGCGCCTCCAGGAGAAGGCGATACTCCACGCCCGTTCGGTTGGCCAGCGCCTGAAGGTAGTAATCGCGAACGACGGGCTGCACTTGGCGCAGCAATGGGATGAGTGCGCCCACTGCCTGTCGCTTGCCTTCGGCCGTTCGAACATTGAACGCTTTGGCGTAGTAGTCGATCAGGAACAGCATGATCGGCTGGGCGGTCCGGACGGCCTCCCGCCAGAGATCGGGCGTCTCGCGGATGACCTCGTCGGGGTCCTTGCCCTCCGGCAGCCGCGCGACTCGAACACGCGTGATCTCGACCCCGGTCTCCTCCGCGGCCAGGGCCCCGATCAGCCGGAACAGCTCGGCTCCACCGATCGAGCCGGCGTGCTGGCCGGCCGGGTCGACGTCGTAGGCAAGGACGATCTCGCGGGCATAGCGGGCGATGACCGCTACCTGTGCCGGCGTCAGCGCCGTACCCAATGAGGCGACCACGTTCTCGAAACCGGCCTGGTGGGCCATCAGCGCATCCGTATAACCCTCGACGAGAACCGCCTCGTCCTGCTTGCGGATCTCGCCGCGGGCCCGCTCGATCAGGTAGAGAGTGCGGCTCTTGTCGAAGAGCACCGTGGCCGGTGAGTTGAGGTACTTCGGGGCGTTGGAATCCGTGGCCGCGGCCGCGCCCGGCAGCACTCGCCCGCCGATGCCGACGGCGGCGCCGGACGCGTCGCGGATCGGGAAGATGACGCGGCTTCGGAACTTGTCGTAGGCACCCCGGCCGTTCGGCCGCACGCCGGTCAGCCCAACCTCGGCCAGCTCGGCGACGTCGACGTTGCGGCGGCTCTTGAGCATCTTGATCATCTGGTCCCAGCCGTCCGGCGCCCAGCCGAGCTGGAACCGCTCGATCGTGGCGTCGGTGAAGCCGCGGCCGTGCAGGTATTCGAGCGCCGCCGCGCCCGTCTTCGACTGGGTCAGGACGGCGTGGTAGAAGGCGATCGCCTGCTCGAGGACCTCGCGTAGCCGGGCCTTTCGGGCGTCTTCGCGGCTCGTCCGCTCGTCGATCTCGATGCCGGCCTTGGCCGCCAGCCGCTTGAGGGCTTCCGGGAAGGTCAGCCCCTCGCGCCGCATGACGAAGCTGAAGATGTCGCCGCCCTCGCCGCAGCCGAAGCAATGCCAGCTCTCGCGCGCCGGGGTCACGACAAAGCTCGGGGTCTTCTCGCCGTGGAACGGGCACAGGCCCTTGAAGATGGTGCCGGCCTTGCGCAGCTGCACCTGCTCGCCGACGACGTCGACGATCGACAGCTTGTTCTTGACTTCAGCGGCTACGCCAGACGCCAAATCGCTTCTCCTGCCAATCAGACGCTTTGCGCGCCCGTGGCGTTCGCCCCTTGTTCCTTCCGCCCGATTTCGCCCGTGGGGGCCGTCCACCCGACTCCGGCGAACCACCCGGACACACGTAAGGGCTTGTCAAGTCTTGACAAGCCTTTGCTGGGTAGATTCTTACCACTTTTCGGCCGATTTGTATACCCCCTGGGGGTATTGACATGTCAATAGGGCGAGCCGGGAACAGGCGACTCAGTATGCGTAGGGGACCCATGAAGTTGCAGCGGAAATGACTCCTCCCTGTCAGAGCCGCCGCATCGCCCCCAGAAGCGACAACGTCACGGAAGCACGTTCACCAGGCAGGTCGGGCCGCCGTCGGCGAGCGCGAACTGGTCGAGCTCCAGTTCGTGAACTCCCAGTCCGGTCTCGCGCAGGAGCCGCGCGGCGGTCAGGTTTCCCGAGGCGAGGAACGCGTGTCCCCTCACCGCCAGGACGTTGGCCCCCAGTAGTTCGTCGTCGGGCAGCAGCAGGCGGCGGACCTCCCGGGGCGGCGCCGCGTCGGGGCCGGCCGCGTCGAGCGAGGCGAAGCCGGCGGCCGTGCCGATGAGCGTGTCCGGCGCCACCGCCGTGACGGCCGTGGCGAGGTGGAGACGATCAGACACCGGGCAGAGGAAGGGCCGGTATCCGAGGGACCGCGCGGCGTCGGCGAGCACGCGCGCGCCGAGGACGTTGGTGCGGGCGCTCAGGCCGATCGCAAGCCGATCGCCGTAGATGATCACATCCCCGCCCTCGAGCGTCCCCGGATCCTCCACGGCCACGACACGCGCGCCCGCCGGCAGGCGGGCAAGGGCCGCCCGAAGGACGGAATCGACCTCCGGCCGCCGGGACGCGACGGCAGGCCGCGCCACCACGACCGTCGGCAGTCGATCCGGAAGGGCTGGCGCCAGCGCGACGAGCGTATCCGAGACGAACGTGGCGTCGGGGAGATCCGATTCCTCGGGAAGACGCAACAGCGACAGTCCGGCGTCCTCGAGCGCCGCGCAGAACGCGGCGTGCTGTGCGTGAACCCGTGAAACGTCGATTCGGCCGCGGTCCGGGTGGGTCGAGATCGCGTCGTGGAACGCAGGCCCCGGCGGCCGGACGATGACAAGCATTCGCGCATCGTAGCGGTCCGCGGCGGCGGGCTGCCGCCCGCGACAATGGTGCCCTCCAGCGGATGGCGCAGAACGTGTCGCGCGTCCTGGCGACTAACGCGTGGTGCGCGGTCCTGTCGGTCCTGATTGACCGCACCACGCACCACGACCAACCCGCAGGTCCCGCTCGTCTCCCTTAGTGAGAACCTTCGGTGCGGTCGCCGACTGGCGATCGACGGCGACGGGCGCGGTGTCGCCCGCGGAGGAGCTCGATGATCGTTTGCCTGCCTGTAACCGCCGACGGCCAGATCGGCCACAGCTGGGGTCGAGCCGAACGCGTTGCGATCGCCGACGTGGGCGGATCGGGGATCAGCCGGTGGGACGAGTTCGAGGTCGGCTGGGACCAGACGCACGACGCACCGGACCACGATCAACACCACGCGCGCATCGCGCGCTTCCTGACCGACCATCAGGTGGCCTGCGTCGTGGCCGGGCACATGGGTCCGCCGATGCAGCAGATACTCGGCCAGATGGGCATCAGCGTGCGGTTGGGCGCGAGCGGCGAAGCACGGCCAGCCGCGATCACGGCCCGGGTGTAGCTTCAGCGTACGGCTGCGGAGCGCGCGGGTAGTAGCCGAACCCCTGCTTCACCGGGGCCATCGGCGTGCCGACCGGGCCAGGGTCCAGAGGCAGCAACGGGACTTCGAGGACTTCGCGAAGCTCCCGGTAGAAGCGCCGGTACTCCGCTCGAGCCCGGCTGTCTTCCGGAGGGGGATCCATGGTCTGGAGCAGCGAGATGAAACACTCGGCGTCGATGTGGCTGATGAAGTGCCGCATCGCCTGCTGCTCGGCCGCCGGATCTCGGGGCTTCGAGAAATCGAGGGTCGCCGCCGGGCTCGTCTCCGTCGGTGAGGTCCAGGTGGTCCGGGGCGAGCCGGCGTCGCCGGCCGCGGGCACTCGCGCCTGCCATGGAGGCAAGGGCGAGCCGATCGCGAGGAGGCGGCCCATACCCGAGCCTTCGGACGATCGGGCGAATTCCATAGGGCCGTTCCCCTATGACGTTGGCCGCGCGCAACGACTGCTTCGAACCGGAGACCGGGCCTGCCGCGTGTCCGGCGCTACGATCGGGCCCGCCCGGCGGCACAATAGTCGCTGGCCCCGCCCGTCACGGCGGCGTGGAGGTTGTCTCGGACGGGAGAAGGAATCGGTGTATCGACGCAAGGGCGAGCTGCGCGTGATCGCGGGCCCGATGTGTTGCGGCAAGAGCGAAGAGACGATGCGCGAGCTGCGTCGGGCCGTGATCGCCGGCCGTCACGTGCTGCTGCTGCGACCGGCCCTCGACACGCGGACCGATCCCGAGGACGAGGCCCGGAGTCGCTCCGGGTTGACCTTCCCCGCGCGCACGCTGTCCAGCTCGGCCCAGATCCTGCCGACCATCGAGGCCGAGGGCGCCGACTTCGTGGCCATCGAGGAGGGCCAGTTCTGGGACGAAGGGATCATTCGAGTAACCCAGACGATCGTCGGAATGAATCTCGTCCTGATCATCAACGGCCTGAACCAGGACTACCTGGGGCGCCCCTTCGGCCCGATGCCCACGCTACTGGCCCTGGCCGACGAGGTCAGGGTGCTGACTGCGATCTGCCAGGTCTGCGGCGAGCAGGCCACCAAGACCCAGCGTCTCCACGCCGACGGTACGCCGGCCGGACCCGACGAGCAGCTCATCCTGCCCGGTGGCTTCGAGCAGGACCACGGTGCCGATCGCTACGAGGCCCGCTGCAGACGGCACCACGTCATCGGCCCCGCGCGCTCCGGCCGCGCCCATCGGTAACGCGGCCCAGACAGGAGGTCCTTCGCGTGACAACTCAGTTCACCGGCTTCTCGCGCGACGCCATCCAGTTCCTCGTGGACCTCGCGCTCCACAACGAGCGGTCGTGGTTCCAGCCCCGCAAGGGCGACTACGAGCGTCTGCTGAAGGAGCCGCTCGAAGCCCTGTGCGCGGCCCTCGGCGAGCGCTTCGTGACGCGCGGCATGCCCTTCCGGTCGGATCCGGCGCGGTCACCGTTCCGGATCTACCGCGACGTCCGCTTCTCCGCCGACAAGACGCCCTACAAGACGCACATCTCCGCGAGCTTCCCGTGGGCCGGCGAAGGCAGCCGCGGGGTGGGCGCCTACTTCCACTTCCAGCCGGGCGAGATGTTCGCCGGCGGCGGGATGTGGCACCCCGAGCCGACCCAGCTGGCGGCGTGGCGGACCGCGGTCGACCGTGACCTGGAGACCGTCAGGGCCGCGATCGAGAACCCCGATTTCGTGTCGACCTTTGGGCACGTCGGCGGCGAAACCCTCAAGCGCGTCCCCGCCGGCTTCCCGCCCGACCATCCGGGCGCGGAGCTGCTCAAGCTCAAGGACGTGACGTTTGGGGGCCCGCTGGCCGACGCCGACGTCCTCTCGCCCGACCTGCCGGACGTGCTGGCCGCGACCTTCGCGACTGCGATTCCGGTGCTGCGGCTGCTGGCGAGTCTCGGGCCGGGCGAGACGCGGGCAGGCTGGCTTCGCGGCGGATAGAGGCCGCGTTTCGGTCGCAAGGCGAGCGGGGCTGGTACTTCTTCCGAGCCGGCCAGACCCGTTCTGCTCCGTACCGCGCCGCACTCGCCGTGTCCACAATGGCAGGTGGTCCCGCACCGCGACGGTTCGCGGTTTGGCCAACAGGAAGATGGTTCGGAGGCCGATTCTCTCCTTTACCGGTCGGTCCGAGCGACCGACTCCTGCAATAGCCGCACGACAGCGTCGAGACTTCGGGCGCCTTGCGCGGCCCGGCGTTTGGCATACCGGAGCCGGGGAATCGATCCCGGCCACTGAAGCGCCCAGCCAGACGATCGATGGAGATTGACACGTGGCCCTGACGGTGGCTCAGACACTCAGCGCACAGGTCGCCAAGATCCCGTTCAAGGCGACAACGAAGATCCTTCTCGAGGTCGTCATGGCCGATGGTGCCTGCCGCCAGGCGTGGGTTCCGCCGCAGCGCGACGGCCGCGACATCGCCGAAGGCGACAAGATCCAGCTGCTGATCGACCCGACGGGAAGCATCCTGCTCGATCCGGGCGGCAACGCCATCGGCGTCATCTACCCGCCGTCCTGAGCCGGGCGCCGACGCCTCGAGTCACCGCCTCGGCTTGCTCGATACGCGCCTCGCGCCGAACGCGCTACTGCATACCCAGGAACTTCCGCTTGGCCGCCGTGAACTCGTCGTCGGTCAGCTCGCCGCGAGAGTGCATCTCGGACAGCTCGCGCAGCCGCTCGACGTCTGCCGGTGCCGCCCCGGTCGGCTCGCGCCCTCCACTGCCCCGGGCGAACACTGCTGCAAGAAGCCAGAACACGAGCACCCCGACCAGCACGAATCCGAGCAGTCCCAGGATGCCGAAGCCCGGCCCGTAGCCCCAATCCATGCCACCGCCCCGGTACCCCATGCCTCGCATGCCGTCGAACCCGGACCGGTGGTCCGTGCCTACGTTGTACGCAACCAGCGCGACTGCCGCGAGGGCGGCGACGACCAACGCCAGAACGGCCAGCCGCCGAATTGCGATCCTCTTCATCGATCCAGACCTTTCCTGATATATCCCTCGAGCATTCTCGACCTGCGACCGATCATCGGTGGGGCGGCTGAACCGACCCTGAACGACCCGCCGCGCCCGGTCGCTGCCTCACGTCCCGACCGGCGGCTGGGGCGCCGCAGCAAGGCCATCATGCCAGCCTCCTGTATTGAGTCGCGCGGCTTGCGACACAAGGCCGGGCCCGTGTCCGTCGCCGGAAGTCTAAGATGGCTGCTCTTGAAAGCCATCGCGCGGCGCTGCAGACACGGAGGAATCGCGGGTGCCCTGGGTCGATAACACGCCGCGAGGCCGCCTGCCCGGGCGAGTGAAAGCCGCCGAGGCCGCCCTTTACGGCGACGAGAAGCCGGGCGATCTCACGCCGCTCGGGGGGGTCTTGTCGGCCGTCAGGTCGGTCCTGCCCAAGGGCGCAGTCATCCTCGGCACGCTCTTCATGGTCAACGCGGGGTCGGGCTTCCTCGCCAAGAAGGTTCTTGGCCATGTCTTCGGCGCGGGGGCGGAGACGGATGCACTCACATCCGCCACGTACCTGGTCTCGTTCCCCGTGACGATCCTCGTCCTCGGCGGCGTCGTGGGGCCGTTCCTGCCGCTCTTCGTGGGTCTCAAGAACGAAGCGGAGGAGACTGCGCGCGATTTCGCGCGGACCATCCTCACCGCGGCGTTGATCACGGTGGGCATCGCGATCGCCGCCCTCTTCGTCTTCGCCCCGGATATCGCGTCGGTCGCCGTGCCGGGGTTCACCGGCAGCCAGCGCGACCTGTACGTGAACCTGGTGCGCATCGTCTGCGCGGGCCAGATCGCCATCGCCGCGTCGCTCGTCCTGGGCGAGGTGCTCGTAGCCGAGCGGCGCTGGTGGACCTACGGATTGGCCGAGTTCGCGTCGTACTCGGGGCTGGCCGCCGGGGCGCTGCTGCTGGGCGGTCCGATGGGAATCTACGGCGCCGCCGTTGGATCGCTGGCCGGAGGGCTGGGCCACCTCGGGGTGCGTCTCGTCGGCATCTACCGAACCAGCTTCCGGCCGAGACTCTCGCTGTCGTTCCGGACGAAGGGCGTCGGCGAGTTTGCCTGGCTCATCCTGCCGCGAATGGTCAGCTCCGCGCTGATCTGGTTCTTCGCCGCCTATTTCACCAGGATCGCCTCGACACTTGCGCCCGGCTCCACCACTTCGGTCGCCTACGCGCAGGACTTCCAGAGCACCGCCGAAAACGTCGTCGGGGTCGCCTTTGCGCTGGCCGCATTCCCTGCCCTCTCGGCAGCGGCCGCGGCCGGGGACGGGAGCGGCTTCAAGCGGATCTTCCGGACCAACTTCCTGACCATCGCGTTCTTCTCGACTCTCGCCGCTCTGGCTCTCGCCGGCCTGGCCGGCTTCATCGCCGGGCTGTTCAAGGGCGGAGCCTTCGACGACACGGATGCAGCCCGGTTGACGCTCGTCCTGATGATCCTGGCTATCTCGGTCCCGTTCGAGAGCCTCGTGGAACTGCTGGCGCGAGCGATCATGGCCACGCACAACACTCTCGAGCCGACGCTGGCCGTACTGGTCGGGTTCGTCGCCGGGATCGTCGCGACCACCGTTCTGTCCGGCAGCGTCGGATTGGCCGCTCTGCCTATCGGCTACGTGACGTTCCAGGCGGTGAGGGTCGTCATCCTCGGCCTCTTCTTGCGGCCGCGCATGACCCGCATCGGCTCCACGTCGCCGTGGTCGTGGCGCGCCGTTCTGGGGGGCTGGGCCGGCTCGGTCGGCGGCGCCCGAAGGACGATCCCGGCAGGCCGCGTTGCGCTGCTGGCGACGCTGGCGATCGCCCTCACCGCGGGAACGGTCTTCGCAGGCATCCAGGCGATGAGCCAAGTCTCCATCGTTGGAGAGCCGCAGATCACACCGTGGGCCCGTGTCGGTGGCACCCGGCCTCCGGTGATTGCGCCGGATCCGTCACCGTCCAAAGCGCCCCCATCGGCGTCCCCATCGGCGTTCCCGTCGGCCCTTCCGAATGTCACCGCGTCGGCGTCCGCCGGCCCCACTCCGTCTCTCTCGCCGACCGGCACGCCCGGGCCGTTCTCGATGGATCTCTACCAGGACGGTGACTTCGTCGGCGAGTTCAAGGACGTCTGGTGCGTGCCCGCCGCCATGCAGACCTCGATGAACATCATGAGCTTGACGCCGGACACGTCCCGGGACACGCAGGCCCAGCTCTTCGACCTGGCCGTGTCGCTGGGCGGCACGGCGTACGGCGGAGCCGATCCCGACGGCTGGGCCAAAGCGCTCGCCTCCCTTGGCTACGGCAACTACAAGGTCGACGCCAAGGCCAAGATGGCCGACGTCATCCATGTCGTTGCCAAGCAGATCCGCGTGACCCAGCGCCCGGCCGGCCTGCTCGTCTGGTACGGGTGGCATTCCTGGGTCGTGTCGGGATTCACGGCCACGGCAGACCCGGCCATGACGGACAACTTCACCGTTACCTCGCTCAGGATCGAGGACGTCTGGTATCCGCTTCATTCGAACATTTGGGGCGATTCGCGTCCACCGGACTCAGATGTACCCGTCGCCCAGCTGCCCAAGGACTACAAGATCTGGCATCAGGGCAAGATCATCGCCGGGCGCGAGGGCCTCTACGTCTACGTTCTCCCGATCTAGCAGCCGGATCGCCGGCGCCGTGACCTCTGGTGCCGGGCCGCACGACTCGCCCTGCGAGTATCCCGCCCGGTCGATCGGAGAGAGCGCTACAGTGACGCCGTCTCCATCATCGGAACTACCGCGAGGGTGCCATGGTCGGTGAGCTGATCGAACCCATCGTTGCCGAGTCGCGTGAGTTCGTCGTCTCCGAGATCGCCGAGCCCACCCGTGAGCACGGCCACGCCGGCGTGGCAATCCTTCTCACGGTCGCGGCCGTCGTCGCAGCCCTCATCGGCGTCGGCGCAGCCATGACCTCCAGCTCGGCCTCCGATGCCTGGCAGTCGGCCCTGCGGACGGAGGTCAAGCGCTCGGCCGGGGCGATGGAGGACGTTCGCTACCTGTACCAGGCCGAACTTCCGATCGCCGTCCGGATCGTGGAGGCTCGCATCCTGGAGTCCGAGCTCCTGGCCGCCTCCCAGGGCGCAAGCGGTGCGACGAAACAGGCTCTGCTGCTGGAGGCCAGCGTCCAGTCCCAGATCGTCACGGGACTCTCGCCGAGCTCGGATCTGGCCGCCAAGTCCGACTACGCGCTGGCCCCTGGCGGGCTGGACCTGGGCAAGCGCCTGGCGGCGCTGCGAGCCGAGAACCCCAGCATGCTCGCTCTCGATCCCGACGGTCTCGAGGCCACGGGCGACAGGCTCGCCCACAAGGCCGAACTCCTGATGATGGCGCTCCTGCCGACGAGCGCCGCCGCGTTCCTGGGTGTGCTCGCCCAGCCATTCAGACGCCGCCGGCTACTCCTCCTGCGATTGGGATCGGCGGCGCTGGCGGGCGGCGCGATCATGGCCCTGGCCGTCTTCTTCGAGGTGCTGACGTGATCGCGCCCGATTCCGCCGCCGCTCTTCGCGCCGAGCGACGCTTCGACCTAGTGACTGCTGTGCTCATCGGATTGATCGCGGTCCTGGCGGCGATCCTGTCGGTCATCCAGATTGGTGCTAGCCAGGCCGGAACTCGCGCCGACCTCCAGGCCGCCCGGCTGGCCGCCGATCTTTCGGCGCGGATCTCGGTCAGCGCGCAGGCCGACGACTCGGCGCTGACCGCCCAGCAGACGGCCCTGATGCTGGGCATCGATGCCACGTCCCGCGAGATATCCGGACTTCAGAACAGCGATGACGCCTCGATCGCCCTCGGGACGGCCGAGCAGTCGGCCTTCGAGAAGCTGAAGGCGGCTCTGACGGCGACATCCGCGACCACGGGCGGGGCGCCTGTGGATGCGTACACGGCGGGCCTGCTGAAGGCAGACACGGCGCAGCTTCTGGTGGAGCTGGCCGAGCAGAACCGCCAGGTTGACCTTGCGAACGCGGCCAACGGACGCGAGCAAAGGGCCGTCCTGGGGCTCTCGTTCCTGGCACTGTCCGGCGTCCTGACCGGCCTTGCCGCGGTCTTCCGAGAGGGCCGCAGCGGCCGGATCTCACTCTCCGCGGCGTGCGCCATTGCGGCAGTGGCAGGCCTGCTCGCGCTCCTGGCGATCGTATAGAACGAATCGGCAGGTCAAGCCGACCGTTGGGCCGACTCGACCTGCCGAAGCCTGGAGCCGGCCCGGCGCCGTTTCCGGGCCTCCCTCCAGGCTAGATGCGACCGAGAGCCGCGGTGGCCAGGGTCTTCTCGGCATCCATCCGCTTGCTATCCGATGCGCCCTTGAGGAGCACGGAGACTGTGAACGTCGTCTGGCTCTTCTGGACGTTGAGCACCACCGTATTGGTCCCGATGCCCACGAGAGTCGAGTAATAGGCTGCGTCGCCGAGGCCGGTGACTTTCGTGAAGGTTATCAGGCCGGGAACGGACTTCTTGTCCGGATTGAAGTCGGCCGCGCCAATCAGAGAGATCTCGACGGCGTCGCCGATGCCCACCGCCGAATGGCCCGCGAAGAGGCAGCTGTGAGCTCCCGTCGTCGGAACCACACCAGGATCGACCGGCTCGCCCAGGGCAGCCTGAGCCTCAGCGACGGTGATCAGCGAGCAGACATCGAGCGCGACGGGAGCGGCACCGGTTGGGTTCGCGGCGGCACTCGTCGCCGCCTGGGTTGGCGCGCCTTGACTCGCGGCGGCCTGCGTTCCATCGGCGGGCGATCCAACGGCCTGGGGGGCTCCAGTGGCGGCGGACCCGCCGCATGCCGCCACCAATCCGGCCACCAGGGCCAGCCCGATCAGAGTTCTTCGCACGCGATGTCACTCCCCGAAGCCGGACGATCCTGTCGTGGTTGCCGCGATCTGCGGGGCCCGCCTCGAGGCGCAACGCCAGGGAGGGCCGGTAACCAGACGACGGCCCCGTCAGGCCTCGTCCTCGCAGCATGGGCCCCGGCCGAGATGATTTCGTCGCGCAATCGACGTCGTCGCGCTACGTGGGCCGCGAAGGTGCATCGCGGAAGCCGCTCGGGCGGCACTCTCGAGCTGCCGCGAGTGCCACCGCGACCGCCGGATCAGTGACGGAACGAGGTCGCGAGCTCCTTCTCGATCGGCGCCGCCTGGCGTTCGAGCTCGGGCAGCAGGCGCTCGAGATCGGCGATGAACAGGCCCGCGAGGTCGTGCGAGAAGCCGTTTCGAACCACGATTCGCAGAACGGCCAGGTCCTGGCGATTGGCCGGGAACGTGTACGCCGGGACCTGCCAGCCACGCTCGCGGAGTCGGCGCGAGACGTCGAAGACCGTGAAGTTGTCGATCCCCTCCTTCACCCGGAATGCGACTACGGGCAGCTGGCTGCCGTCGGTTATCAGCTCGAACGGGCCCATCTCGGCAAGCTTCCGGGCGAGGGCGCCGGCGACGTCGCGGGAGACGGCGTGGACCAGCCGGTAGCCATCGCGACCCAGCCTCAGGAACATGTAGTACTGGGCCACGATCTGGGCCCCCGGCCGCGAGAAGTTGAGGGCGAAGGTCGGCATGTCGCCGCCCAGGTAGTTGACGTGGTAGATCAGCTCCTCGGGCAGGGACCGCTGATCGCGCCACAGGACCCAGCCAACGCCCGGGAAGACGAGGCCGTACTTGTGGCCCGAGGTGTTGATGCTGGCGACCCTCGGGATGCGGAAGTCCCACTCCAGCTCGCGATCGAGGAAAGGCGCGACCATTCCCCCTGAGGCGCCGTCGACGTGGATGGGGACGTTCAGGCCGGTCCGCTCCTGGAGGCGATCCAGGGCCGCGGCGATCTCGGCGATCGGCTCGTAGCTGCCGTCGAAGGTGGAGCCCAGAACGGCCACGACGCCGATCGTGTTCTCGTCGACGAGCTTGACCGCCTCCTCGCCGGTCAGGTGGAAGCGGTTGCCTTCCATCGGCACCAGCCGCGGCTCGACCTCGAAGTAGTTGGCAAACTTCTCCCAGCAGACCTGGACGTTGATGCCCATCACGATGTTGGGCCTGTCGGCCGGCTTGCCGGCGGCGCGGCGGGCCACCTGCCAGCGCCGTTTCATGGCCAGGCCGCCGAGCATGCAGGCCTCGGACGAGCCGACGGTCGAGCAGCCCGGGGCCTTGGTCGGATCGGGCGCGTTCCAGAGGTCCGCCAGCATCGAGACGCAGCGATGCTCCATCTCGGCCGTCTGCGGGTACTCGTCCTTGTTGATCATGTTCTTGGGCAGGCATTCCTCCATCAGCCGGGCCACCTCCGGCTCCATCCAGGTCGTCACGAACGTGGCCAGGTTCTGGCGGGCATTGCCGTCGAGCATCAGCTCGTCGTGAATGATCTGGTAGGCCGCCGCGGACGACATCTCGCCGGCCGGCAGGCGCCTGGTTGGGATGGGCGCCAGCACCGAACCCTGGGCGAAGAGCGGGTTGACCGACAGGTGCTCGGCCGAATGCCGGCGACGGTGGCTCGAACCCAACATCCGACTGACCTCCCCTGGAATCCTGACGAAGGTGCCCACGACCGAAACGGCCTGCTCGTCCAACTGTAAACCCGACCCCGGTCCTCGAGGCTACCCCGTGGTCCGCGACGATTGGATGACGGTATGGCTCCGCTACCATGGCACGATGATCGAACCCGGCAATTCGATACAGGAAGGCGAGCTCATCGCCCAAGCGCCCGGCGAGACGGCCCCATCCGCGGAGACTCGCCGGCCTTCCCTGTGGCACCACTCCGACTACGTCAAGCTCTGGTTCGCGTCGACGATCAGCCTCGCGGGATCGCAGGTCAGCCAGTTCGCGATACCCGTGATCGCGGCGCTGGTGCTGCGGGCCACGGTTTTCGAGGTTGCGCTCCTGGGCACCTTCGAGATGCTGCCGTTCATCTTCTTCACGCTCCCTGCCGGCGCGTGGCTGGATCGAGTCCGGCGCCGTCCGGTCTTGATCGCCGGCGACTTCGGCCGGGCGGCCGCTCTCGTGTCGATTCCGATCGCCTACGCCCTGGGCGCGCTGACGATCTGGCAGCTTTACGCGGTCGGATTCACGGCCGGGTTTCTGACCGTCCTGTTCGACGTGGCGGACCAGTCGTATCTGCCCGTCCTTCTCGACCCCGAGGATCTGGTGGAAGGCAATGCCAAGCTGCAGATTCCCGCCTCGGCGGCGCAGATAGTCGGGCCTGGTTTCAGTGGCGGCCTGATCGGCCTGATCGCGGCGCCTTTCGCAATCCTCGTCGATGCCGCGAGCTTCGTTGCGTCGGGCAGCCTGATATCGGTGATTCGCACACAAGAGACCAAGCCCGAGCGAAGGCTACGCAGCGACGGCACCAGGACGAGCCTGCGGCAAGAGATCGCCGAAGGCCTGCGCTATGTCCTCGGGAATCGGTACCTGCGCATGATCGCCGGCGCCACCGGGACTTCCAACTTCGGGTCGAGCATGGCCTTCGCGGTCTTCCCCGTCTTCGCCTACGTGGAGCTGGGCCTGGCGCCTGCGCTCGTGGGTGCTGCCTTCAGCATCGGCAGCGTGGGCTTCCTGGCCGGGGCCTTCCTGGCCGAGCCGCTCGCGAGACGCCTGGGAGTCGGCCCCACGATCATCCTGTCGAGCCTGATCGACGGACCGGGGCTGCTTTTGCTGGCCTTCATGCCGAGCAATCCACTCGTCGCGGGGACGCTGCTGGCGGTAGCTATGGCGGTGATGGGCCTTTCCCAGGTCATCTACAACGTCAACCAGGTGAGCTTCCGGCAGGCCATCACGCCGCTCGACATGCAGGGCCGCATGAACGCGACGATGCGGTTCATCGTCTGGGGGACAATGCCGGTCGGGTCGGTCGCCGGCGGCATCCTGGCGTCGTTCCTGCCGTTGCGGGTCACCGTGCTGATCGGCGCCCTGATCGTATCGCTGGCCTTCTTGTGGGTGCTCCTCTCCCCCGTCCGCTCGCTCCGAACCATCCCGACGGGCACGGGCACCCCTGCCGGGAGCGATCTGGCGGCCTGAATCGGCGCCGCGCCCGGCCTTGCGCGCCGTCCCGATGTTCGGGGAATCCTGAAACTCGTCATCGCTCCCGGCCGGCAGACCACCGCGCCGCCGCAGGACCGCGGGGCGGAACCGTCGGCACCGTCGAGAACCGGCCGGCGCCGGCCCGGCGTATCGACTGTGCGCGCCACCGTTGGGAGGCGCGCCGAGACCACGATCAACAAGCAGGTTCGGAGACATGAGAATGCGTCCCAGCTCACGTTTGATGCCACTGGCCGGCCTCGCCGTCGGCGTCGCGCTCTTCGCGAGCGCTTGTTCATCCGCTGCCGCGACTCCGGCGAGCGATGTCGCGGGAGCGACGGGGGCACCGGCGTCGGCGGTCGCGGCCATGGCAGGGGCTCCGGCCGCCGCGGCCGGCGTCACGCTCGCCTCGACCAACGACCCGGCCCTCGGCGCCTACCTCACGGGCCAGAACAGCATGACCCTCTAGGTCCTCACCACGGACGCCGCCGACATGAGCACTTGCACGGGCAGCTGTGCGACGAACTGGCCGCCGCTCACGGTTTCGGTCGGGGCGGCGATCGCGGGCCCGAACGGAGCGAGCGGCGCCTTCGCCACGTTCACCCGTTCCGACGGCACGATCCAGGTCACATACAACCACATGCCGCTGTACTACTTCGCCGGCGACTCCAAGGCCGGCGACACCACGGGCCAGGGCAAGAACAACACCTGGTTCGTTGCGCCGCTGAGCGGATCGCTGGCCCCGGCTGCCGCGTCCCCGGCCGCGACCGCTACACCGGCCGCCAGGAAGCCGGCCTCGACTCCTACGTCCGCCTACGGGTACTGAGCGCGCGGCAGCCGAACAGCTCGCGAGCGAACGCCTCCGCGATGGCCCGGTAGCCGCCGGCGTTCGCGTGCAGGTCCGGACCGAGCGGGGGCGGCGTCGCTCCCCAGGTCCACTCGCAGGCCCGGGCCACGTTGATCGGAACCCTGCCGGCCCCGGCCAGCTCAACCTGGCTATCGAAATCGGTGGTGGCGAAGGCGCCTTCCACGTCCGCAATGCGCACGCCCGCGGCCCGGTAGATCTCGCGGAGGTGCGCATTGAGCGGCACGACCGCATCCCAGACCGAGCGGCGAGCGAGCTCACGGCCCAGCGGCCCCTCCAGCCAGGCCGGCAAGAAGGCGTCGTAGATCGTCATTCCCACGATCGGAGTCCCGAGGCCGGCCGCCTCCCGGAGGGCCCCGAGGATGGCGGGCAGATTCCGACCTATGCTGACCATTCCGGCGGGGAGGGCCTCGAGGGCGTATGCGCCGAGGTCGTTGAAGCCGATGTCGATGGTCACGAAGGCGACAGATCCGCGATGGCCGCGCAGGAACGCCACCGCCTCGTCGAGTTGGCTGCCGTGCGGGTAGGCAGTCAGGCCGCCCTCGATCATCGTCACCGTAGACTCGCCGGGGTAGCCCAGCTTGACCGTCCGCAGGTTCGGCAGGCGGACGCGCGCGATTGAATCCAGCTGGTCGGCGTAGCCGTCGTCCGTGCGGAACTGCGACTCCGCGTTTCCGATGGGCTGGACCCCGGTGGCCAGAGAGTCACCGAGAGACAGGTAGTACGTGGCCGGCTTGCCGTCGCGGGTCGCGGCCGAGGGGGCGCCAAATCTCCGCTTGTCCACGGCGCAAGCCTAGCGGCCGCGGGCCGCTCCGCGGTGTCGTGTCGCTGACAATCGGCGTCGATCCATGCGACCGACGATACTGGTCGAGACAACGTGGCAATCCGACCAGCAGACCCGGACGGCGTACGAACGAGGCGGGAACTGACGGTTCGGGTGGATCGGAGGCGCTGGCCGGTGCTCGACACCGTCAAGGGAACCCAGTCCGCTGCCGAGGCCGCCCGTGACGGGGATCCGGATCCCCCGAAGCACGATGCGGAGGGGCGTCCCACCAGGCTGCTGCCCGTGGGCCAGCTGATGCGAATCTCGCTCTACTGGCTCGGCATCGCGACGGTCTGGAGCGGGATCCTCGACATCGTCAACGGGCGAATTCAGTTCGCCGGCCTCGCCCCGAAGGGCTCCGAGGGGATCGGCGCGCTCCAGATCGCCCTGGTCGGAACGGTGATCGCGATAGCCGTCCAGCCCACGATCGGCTCGATCAGCGACTACACGTGCACCCGCTGGGGCAGGCGCAAGCCGTACATCTTCATCGGCGCGACGCTGGACCTTCTGTTCCTCTACGGCATCGCGACGGCGAACGGCCTCTTCGCAATCGGCGCATTCGTCGCGCTCCTCCAGTTCAGCTCCAACTTTGCCCAGGGGCCGTTCCAGGGCTACGTGCCGGACCTCGTCCCGGCGAAGCAGGTTGGAACCGCCTCCGGTCTGCTCGGGTTGTTCTCTGCCCTGGGGAATCTCCTGGGCTACGGGGCGGCAGCCATCGCCGTCCGGGAGAGCGGCAGCGATCCCAACGCGTTCTTCTACGGAACGATGGCAATCGGCATCATCGAGTTCATTGCCATGATCGGCGTCTTCGTCGGCGTCGACGAGGGCACGCGCGTGAAACCCCGCGGCGGGCGATCGTGGTTCTCAATCGGCCTGGAGGCCTGGGGCACGGACATCCTCAGGGAGCGTAGCTTCCTTTGGCTCGTCAGCTCGCGACTCTTCATCCTGACCGCCGCGTCCTTGTATCCGGTGCTGAGCACGTTCTACCTGGCGCAGGTTTTCGGGCTGGGCGCCAGGGAGACCGGCGACACGAAGATCCTCTTCCTGGCTGTCGTCGGCGCGTGCCTAACCATCGCCGTCGTTCCGGCCGCACGGCTATCGGACCGGATGGGGCGGAAGCGGATCATTTACATCTCCTGTGGCGTCGGCGCGACGGGCCTGGCGCTCGGGGCCGTCGCCCCGATCCTGCCCGTGGCGCTCTTGGGAGCGGCGATGTTCGCGCTCTCGGCCGGGGCGTTCCTGGCCGTGGACTGGGCCCTCATGAGCGACATCGTCCCCAAGGCATCGACCGGCCGCTACATGGGCATCTCGAACGTGGCTACGGCTTCGGCCGGCACCGTGGCCCTGGCCCTGGGCGGGGCCGGAGTCATGGATACCGTCAACCATTGGCTCGGTTACGGGGCCGGTCCAAGGGCGGCCCTGGTGTTCGGCGTGTTCTGCTACATCGTCGGCGCCCTGCTCCTCAAGCCGGTCGTCGAGAGACGGCGCGAAGATGGTCTCGTGGCCGAGCTCGCGACCCCCTGAGTAGGAGTGAGCGGCGGCGCCCTGGCTCCCCGGCCGCGGCGATGGACTTACGGATAGCCCCGCATCCCCCAAGAAGGGGGGACAGCCGGCGCGTCGAACTGCCGATACCCCAGTTGGATCAGCCCCTGGGGAGCGTGTGCTCCGCGGCCGCTAAGGGCGGTTCGTAGCTCGCGATGCTCGCGGGCCGATAGAGGGTGCCGACGCCGGGATGATCCTGGTCCTCAGACCCCTTGTCTTCGCCACAGCATGCGGGCTATGCGGGCCTTCGCCACATCCTGGAGCTGCGACCGCAGTTCGTGAAGCTGGATATCGCGCATCGCCGCCCTCAGAGCCACGCAAGCTCGCGGCTCCCGGTGCTGCCAGCCTGCCGTGACCGCCCGCGATCTCGCGCCGGCCATCCAGACGCGGGCGCACCGTTCTTTGTTCAGGCGCCGATGTACCCTTCCCGATCGGAGGTCCCAGCCGCATTGCCGACGTTCGACCAGCACCTCTTCGCGCTCGAACCGCAGAACCGCGAACGCGTCTGGGGCGGCCAGCGGCTGCGCTCCGCGAACCCGCCGATCGGCGAGGCCTGGATCGCCTACGGGCCGAGCCGGGTCGCGAGCGGCGAGCTTGCCGGCCGGACGGTCGACGAGCTGGTCGCCCTCAACGGGGCGGAGTTGCTCGGCACGGCCGTCGCGAACCGCTTCGGAACGCGCTTCCCGCTGCTGATCAAGTTCCTCGACTGTGCCGACTGGCTGTCGGTCCAGGTCCATCCAGACGACGTGCAGGCCCGCCGGATGGTGGGCTCCGGTGAGTTCGGGAAGACCGAGGCGTGGTACTTCCTCGACGCGGAGCCGGGTGCGCAGATCATCGCCGGGGTCAAGCCCGGCGTGAGCCGGGACGAGCTGGCTGCCAGGATTCGAGGGGGCGGCATCCTGGGGGTAGCGGCCCGCGTAGCTGTTCACGGCGGCGACGCCCTGCTGATCCCCGCCGGCACGCTGCATGCGGTGGGCCCCGGGCTCCTCCTGTACGAGATCCAGCAGGCCAGCGATACGACCTACCGCGTCTACGACTGGGATCGACCGCAATCGGCCGGCCGGAAGCTCCACATCGAGGAGTCGGTGGAGGTGACACTGCCGGTCGGGCACGCCGAACTGAACCGCCCGCAGATTGCCGGCGAGACGGGCTCGGCGACGGCCGTCGAGTGTCCGTTCTTCCGTCTCGAGCTGATTCGCGTCTCGCCCGACGGAGGGCCGCTCGAGTCGGACACGGCGGGCCGGAGCTTCCACCTGGTCACGGCTATCGAAAGTGCGGCCGAGATCGTCTGCGGCACCGAGGTTGCCGCCTTGAAGCGATTCGAGACTGCCCTCGTGGCCGGCTCGGCCGGCGGGTACGAGATCCGATCAAATGGCGGCCCGGCGGCGCTGCTGCGGGCGGCCGTTCCCGAATAGGGCCGAGGGTCGACGAGAAGGAGCGAGAGTTCGCACATGCAAGTAGGCGTTCTGATCCCGCAGGGCTGGAAGTACGAGTACAACGGCTGGGATCCCGCCGCGGCCTGGGCTCGATCGATGGAGCTGGCCCGGGACGCCGAGGCCCAGGGATTCGAGTCCGAGTGGGTCTTCGATCACTTCCACACGGTGCCGGACGTGACCGACGAGATCACCTTCGAGTCGTTCACGCTGCTGACCGCCATGGCTGCCGCGACGACGCGGGTGCGACTCGGCCACATGGTCATGTGCAACGGCTTTAGAAACCCGGCCCTGGTCGCCAAGCTCACCTCGACCCTTGACGTGGCCAGCGGCGGCCGGTTCGAGCTGGGCATCGGTGCGGGCTGGAAGAAGGACGAATGGCTGGCCTACGGCTACGGCTTCCCGCCGACGGCGGACCGGCTCAAGGCCCTCCACGACGCCCTCGAGATAATCACGCGGATGCTCGCGCCGGGCCGGTCCACCTACCACGGCCACTATGCCCGGGTCGCCGATGCGGTCAACGTGCCCAAGGGCGTCCAGAAGCCCCGGCCGCCGATCATCGTCGGGGGCAACGGCCGCGAGGTGACCTGGCGGCTCGCGGCGCGCTACGCGGACGAGCTGAACGTGGTCTACGTCTCGCCGGAGGACGTGGCTGCGGACATGCCGACGATCGCGTCGCGGTGCGAGGAGATCGGCCGGGATCCCGCCACGCTCAAGGTCTCGCTCTATTGCAGCGACGACGATGTGCGCGAGCCCGGACAGGCCCGCGTCGACTTCATCGGCCGGTGCGCCGAGGCGGGCCTGAGCCGGCTGATCGCCTTCCCCACGCGCTGGGGCCCGACGGCGGAGATGCAAGCCCGCTTCGCCGAGGACTGCCGCGCGGCCGGGATCGAGCTGGCGGTTGGCCCCGGCCGGGGGTCTACTCCGGTCTGACTGGCTCCGACCCGACTCCGAGCCGCTCGACAGCGGCCGCGATCTCGTCCAGGTCCGCCCGGGTCAGCCTGAGGGTTGCGGCGGGTATCCAACCGTCAACCTGCTCGGCCGTGCGAGCGCCGACTATCGCGCCGGTGACGCCGGGCCAGGCCAGCGTCCAGGCCACGGCCACCGAGGAGACCGTCGTCCCGTGCCGCGCGGCGACCGGCCGGAGGGCATCGCGGAGGGCCAGGTTCCGCGAGAGAAGCGGCTCCGTGTGGCCGTCGGATCGCCGCCGCCAATCCTCCTCGGACATGGCCGCGACGCGCTCTCGCGAGAACGAGTCGGTGAGGATCCCGGACGCCATCGGGCTGTAGACGATGACGCCGGTGCCGTGCGCGGCCGCCCACGGGATCACCGTGCTGCCCGAGGCCCGCTTGATCAGCGAAAACGGCGGCTGGAGCGAGTCCACGTGGCGGATCTGCTCGCACCGCTCCAGCAGATCCACGCCAAAGTTGCTGACTCCGATCGCCCGGACCTTGCCCTCGTCGACGAGCCTGCTCATCTCTCCCCACGAGTCCTCCACAGGGGTACCGGTCTCGTCGGGCCAGTGGAACTGATAGAGGTCGATCCGCTCCACTCCGAGCCGACCGAGGGAGCGCTCGACTTCCTCCCGGATGAAGGCAGGCTGCGAATTGCGCGGGGCAGGCTTGTAGCGGTCGGCCGCGTCGAACTTGAGGCCGCACTTGGTGAAGACGAGCGGCCGGTCCGCGGCAGGAATGCCGGCGAGGGCCCGGCCGACTACCTCCTCGGAGTGGCCGAGCCCATAGATCGCGGCCGTGTCGATCCAGTTGACACCCCCTGCGACGGCGTGCCGGATCGCCCGAATCGATGCGTCGTCGTCCTGCGGGCCCCAGCTGAAGGCCCAGCCCGCGCCGCCGACGGCCCACGCGCCGAAGCCGACCGTCGTGATGTCCGGCCCGCCGGACCCGAGCGGGCGCGTCCGAAGCGTCACGTTACTGCCCTCCCGAATTCGCCGTTCCGCGGCCGTCTCGGCTTCAAACGAGGCCGTCGGTCGCATTGTCGCAGCCGCGGCCGCGGGCGGCAGACGTCCGGCGGGCACGCTCGGCCTCGAAACCGTACGCTTTGGGGGATGGCACGAACGAGCGCAGGCATCCTGCTATACCGCCGCCGAGAGGGCGTGGTCGAGGTTCTGCTGGTCCACCCCGGCGGGCCCTTCTTCGGCCGCAAGGACCTCGGCAACTGGTCGATCCCGAAGGGCGAGGTAGACGAGGAGGACGACGACTTCGAGCAGACGGCCAGGCGCGAGTTCCTCGAGGAGGTCGGCCACCCCGCGCCGCCCGGCCGGCTGATCGAGCTGGGCTCGATCCGGCAGAAGAGCGGCAAAATCGTCCACGCCTGGGCGATCGAGGGCGACATAGACCCGGCGACGATGACCAGCAACCTCATCTCGATACCCTGGCCCCCCTTCACGGGCAAGCAGACGACCTTCCCCGAGATCGACAAGTGGGTCTACTACGGGCCCGGGCAGGCCCGCCTTCACATCAAGGAGACCCAGCTACCACTCCTGGAGCGCCTTTACGCGGCGCTGTCGGCCATTTCGACGCCGACCGAAGCCGAATCCGGCAAGACCTGGGGCGACGAGTGAGCTCTGGGCTGGACGGCGAGGTCGTCGGCCTCCACGGCGTCTCGGTCATCCGCTCCGGCAATCTGCTCCTCGACGGCGTCGACTGGCGGATCGGCCACGGCGAGCGCTGGGTCGTGCTTGGGCCGAACGGCAGTGGCAAGACGACTCTGGTCTCGATCGTAGCCACGTACCTATGGCCGTCGCGCGGAAGCGTCTCGCTTCTGGGCCGGGCCGCCGGGAGCGTCGACGTCCGCGAACTGCGGCGTCGGATCGGCATCGTCAGCGCCGCTCTCGACGGCCGGATTCCGCCCCGCCTCACCGCGGCCCAAGTCGTGGTGACCGGGGCCACGGGAGCCATCGCGCCGTGGTGGGATCGCCCTGCCCGCGCCACCGAGGAGCGCGCCGCCGAGCTGCTCGATCTCGTCGGCGGCGCCGCCCTGGACGATCGTCGTTTCGAGCTGCTCTCGTCGGGCGAGAGGCAGCGTGTCCAGATCGCGCGATGCCTGATGCTCGATCCGGAGCTGTTGCTGCTCGACGAGCCCGCCGCCGGCCTCGATCTCGGGGCGCGGGAGCAGCTCGCGGCGCTGCTGGCTCGACTCAACGCCGAGCCCGGCCTCGCGGCAACGGTCGTGGTCACCCATCACGTAGAGGAAATAGCCGCCGGTACGACCCACGCCATCGTCCTGCGGGCCGGTCGCGTCGTCGCCGCCGGGCCGGTCGCGGAGACCGTGACGGGCTCGGTCCTGACCGAAGCCTACGGGCTGCCGCTGCGCGTGGAACGGATCGGCGACCGGTTCACGGCCCAGGCGACGGGACGCTGAGCCTGCCCGCCGCGCGGACGGACGACTTGTCCCGGGAGTTGCCGCCGGAGGCCGGACCTGCGGCCCCGTTGCCTGGAGGTACCACCTTCCGGCGGGGTACCTCTAGGTGTGTGCCCCTAGGCCGATACCCCTAGGGAGTTGCCCTGATCGGCCACGCGGCCGGAGGGCGGACCCGCCGGAGGTGCCGCATGCGCATCGAGCAGAGCCTGGTAAGTCTCGGCTCGCGCCGTCTGGCCACCGTGACGGACTTGACCCGCTCGTCGATGGAGGCCTGGATCGGCGACCGACCGGTGCGAAATGGCACGCCCATGTCGCCCGTCGTCCCCGGGCCGGAGACCCAGACCGCGGCGATCGCCCGCCTCTCCGCCGAGGCGCTCGCCGCGGCTCGCGAGACGACGAGCCAAGGCTCGCCGGCCGCCGCACCGACAGCCGGGACCGCAGGGGCACCCGGCCTCGGGGACTCGGCGGATCCGACGGTCACCGATCCGAAGCTGGCAATTCTCATCATGCTGATCGAGCGCCTGACCGGACGGAAGATCCTCCTCGTCCGCCCGGGCGACGTTCCCACCAATGCCGACGCGGCCGCTCAGCGGGCCGGCCGGCAGGCCGCCGTTGCGGTCTCGGCGTCGCAGCAAGCCGCCGCCGCACCTCAGCAGGCCGGCTGGGGCGTCGAGGTCAAGGTCGAGCAGGTCCACCAGGAGACCGAGACGACAGGGTTCAGGGCGACGGGCCAGGTCGTCACGGCCGACGGCCGCACGATCTCCTTCGACTACCAGCTCGAGATGCACCGCCACTTGACCAAGACCTCGACGGCCGACATCACCGCCGGTGACGCCGGCGAGAAGGTCGACCCGATCGCCCTCAACCTCACGGGCGGGCCGGTCGCGTTGACCTCTGACCGCTCGCCTTTCGACGTCAACTCGGACGGAAACTCAGAGCAGGTCGCCCTGCCCGCGCCCGGCACGTACTTCCTCGCGCTCGACGCCAACGGCAACGGCCGGATCGACAACGGGGGTGAGCTGTTCGGTCCGGCGACCGGCAACGGCTTCACGGAACTCAAGAAGCTCGACACGGACGGCAACGGCTGGCTCGACGAAGGCGACGCGGCCTACGCCAGCCTCAGGCTCTGGTCCGGCCCTGACGGGGGCCTGAAGTCGCTGGGCGACGCGGGCGTCGGCGCACTGTACGTAGGCAAGAGCTCGGCCACGCAGTTCGACCTGCGGAGCGCCGCCAACGAGACCCTCGGTCAGGTCGTGTCGTCGAGCGTCTATCTCGGCGAGAACGGCAACCCCGGAGCGATGCAGCAGGTCGACCTGACCGCCTGACGCCCGGGCAATCGCTTCCAACCGGCGGGGCGGCGGCACGCGCCCCGCCATGCCCCCGACAGGTGGATCGAACCTCAGGGCCTCAGCCAGGCGATGCTGGGCCAGCTCTCGTCGCGCGAGCCTTCCGCGGCAGGCTCACCGCGAATCGGAGTCGGCTCCGCGAGCGGCCTCGCCGTGGATTCGATGAGGGCGGTCCGGGAGCGCCGGCGTCGTGGAGGCAGTGGCGCCGCGCTCGTCGTGCGGGCGGCTCGATCGCGGGCGACCAGCCGGCTGGCGGCCTCTAGGGCGTCCATCGACATTGCCCCGGATGCCAGCCAACGCCGCGCCCGTTCCGGGTCGCTGCCGACCGGCACCGCGAGCGGCTTCAGCCTCGGGGAGTTAGCGGGCCGCCTGGCGCCGGACGCGGACGCGACGAGTTCGCCCGAAGACGCAGTTTCGCCGTTCGTCCCGCGGTGCCCGTCATCCAGGGGAGCGGCCGGATCCGGCTGTTCCCCGTGCGGCTGGATCGTGAAGACGCGCAGGGCATCCAGCCTGGCAACAAGCCGGAGAGCCGAGTCGACTTCGTCCCGGTGTACGTCGCCGGCGGCCACCGCCTGATCTATCCGGCCGCGCCGCGCGCCGGGATCCAGCTCGAGCAATTCGTCTAGAACCTTCTGACGCCGCTCCTCGCGGCGAGGCCTCATAGAGAACACGTTCCGCACCAGTCCTAACGAGTGGCGAGACGACCCGACTCCGCCACCCAACTCGGGTCCGCCAGGCCACTACAAATCCGGTCGATCGAGCCGGCCAACGCCGGTCCGGAGCGGGTTTGATCTCGGTACAGCGAGAATCTGCCACACGACATGGTCGGCTTCAACGACCGGCGCGCCTGCCGGTACGGGTAGGTCTGATACGGCCGGGTGGGGTCGTGTGGGGCCTCAGACCGATCGACGGCAGCGGCATCGTGCAAAACCGCTCGACCCGGCGCGACCCAGCCGCCAGCCCTCGCGCGACGCGCCTGGATGGGACCTCCTGTCCAGGGGCGCCGATAGCCGCGCGGCACCGAAACCGGGCGGGCATTGAGACCTGGCGGATGCGGCCGACGCTCGCCGGCCGCGACATTGGAGCGAAGCGGGAACTGGCTATCGGGGGAAGTTGGTGCCTCCTCCGCCCGCCAGCACCGATGCGAGAGGGACCAGGAACAGGATTGCCCCGAGGATCCAGGAAACGATGACTACGCGCAAGTGGTTTCGGCTGGAGAACATCGGACGACTCCTTTGCGGGTCGCCCTCCCGGAGCCGGAGCCGGCGCGGCTTTCAGCACGACGATCCTAGGTGCCCCGACTGGTGCGGTCAAGTATTTGTGAACTATCGGAACCAGTCATGCAAACTTGAGACTTGCCCGTGTCAGGCTAGGTTGTACACTCCGGATCATGGCAAGAGTCAGCCGGACCCGCCCTCGCGTCGACGATTCCCCGCTCGCCCATAAGATCGGAGAACGCCTCCGCGCCGCGCGGCTGGCCGCCGGGTTGACCCAGCAGCAACTCGCCGAAGGCCGCTACACGAAGGCCTACGTGAGCGCGCTCGAGAACGGGCTGAGCCGGCCGTCGATGGCCGCCCTCAACTTCCTCTCGCATCGGCTCGGCATCGCTCCGAGCAAGCTCATCAACGACGAGCCGGCCGCCTGGGCGCGGATCGAAGCCGACCTCGCCCTGGCCTGCGGACGGTGGGACGATGCCATCGAGGCTTACGACGAGTTGCTCGGAGGCGCGGGCGGTCGCACGTCCCGGGCCGAGTTGCTCAGCGGAAGGGCCGAGGCCATGGTTCGGCGCGGCCGGGGCCGCGAGGCGGTCGCCGCCGCGGCCGAGGCGGCCGAACTCTTCCATGCCGCCGACCGCGAGCCGGAAGCCGCCATCGCCGAGTACTGGCTCGCCGCAGCCCAGTATCAGCTGGAGAACTCGACCGAATCCAAGGCCTTGCTGAACGCCATCCTGGCTCGAGTCCGGGCCGGTCTGAAGGTCGAACCAGGATTCCAGCTGCGGCTCGTGATGGCCCTTTCGACCAACGAATCGCGCGACGGCAACCATGCCGCCGCCCTCGCCTATCTCGAAGAGGTGCGGGGCCTGGAGGAAGCGCTGGACGATCGACGCCGCGCCCAGTACCTGCACGACCTTGCCTACAGCTACCGCGAGACCGACGACTTCGAGGCGGCAGTCCGGGCCGGCCTGGCCAGCCTCGAGCTGTTCCGGAGGGTCAACGCCGAACGCGAGGCGGCAGGTCTGCAGAACGACCTCGCGCTCTCCTACTTGGCCCTCGGCAACACATCTCGAGCCGGCGAGATGATCGCATCGGCGCGGACAGTGCTGGAACGACTCGGCGACGAGTGGTGGCTCGCCCATATCCTGGACACCCAGGCGCAGATAGCCCTGGCCCGAGGCGACGCCGCCGAGGCGGCATCTCAGTCGGCCGGCGCGATCGAGCTGGCGGACCGCTCGCACAACAACAAGGCCATGGTCGACGCCCTTCTCACCCATGCCCGAGCCCTCTCGAGTCAAGGCGACACACCCGCTGCAATGGTCGCGTTCGAACGCGCCGGGAGTCTCGCCAGGGAGTCCGGTAGCGCCAGCCTTATCCGGCACGCCCTGCGGGAGTGGGCCGACGCCCTGGCCAGAACGGGCCAGCACGAGCGGGCGTTTGCCGTCATGCGCGAGGCGCTCTCGGTCAGCTGACGCAATGGCCGCGAGATTCGATGGTGCTGCCCGGCGAAGGCTGGTACAATGTCAGTTGACTCCAGCATGAAGGCCCCGGCATGCTTTCTCATCCTCCGCCACGACCGTCGGGCGCGATCCGAAGGATCGGGGTCGTGCCCTGGGATCACGACGGGTGTCAGCGGCTGGCGATCTGGGCGCGAGAGGAAGTACCGACATTCGACGACCCCATCTTGAGAGGGGCCCTCGCTCGTTGCGCCCACACGTGTCACAGCCTCGGGGTACTTGACCGGGCTCTGAACCGTGAGCTGTGGCCGCTCGGCTACGTCGCCCTCATCGAGGCCGCGGCGACCGACGACCCGATGGCGCACGTCGTGATCGCCGGAAGCCGCTAGCGACGGCGTCGGGCCTGCGCCTCCTTGGGGGGAATGCCCCGGCCCGACGCCCTCTCACTCGCAGATGGAGGCGACCTCGCGGGCGGCAGCGGCAACCCGCTCGCGCAGCTCCCGCGGCTCGACGACCTCGGCATCGGCCCCCAACTGGAGCAGGTTGGCCTCGGCGTGCCAGAGATCCTTAAGGCTTGTCGAGACGGTCCGCCAGCCGTCCTCGTCCGGTCCGGGGGCATCGGCCAGCGCCTGCCGGGCCTGCCCGTCACCGATGACGAGGGCCAGTCGCTCGAGGCCGTCACCTCGAAGCTTCACCTTGACGGCGAACCGTGGCAGGCTGCCGGCGTAGGCGGCTACGGAGCGATCCCAATACTCGGCCAGGTCGAAGTCGTCGGGACGCTCGAACCTGTCCAGCATCGCCAGGTCGTCGATGCGCGAGACCCGATAGGTGCGCATGCCGCCGTCGTGCCGCGCGACCAGGTACCAGGTGCCGGCCTTCAGAACGAGCTCGAGCCCTGTCGAAATCGAGCCCTGCGTCTAGGACCGCCCGGGTGCCGGCGCGGTCTGGCGCCCCGCTGAAGAATGCTGCACTCTGACGCAATGCCGCCCCTGCCATTCGACCCGCCGGCCGCTCCGAACCCGCACGACCCCGGGTCGCAAGCGGCAGGAGAGCGGGCACTCGCCGTGGAGCGTGCCGCGAGCGAGTCGCTCGTGACGCATCGAGGCGCCACGATACGGATCGGGACGGCATCGTGGACGGACCCGACCATGACGGCTCCGGGCGTCTTCTATCCGCGCGGGGCGGATAGCGCCGAGGAACGGCTCACTTACTACGCGGCCACCTTCCCCATCGTAGAGATCGACGCGACCTACTACGCGCTTCCGTCGGCCCGTGTCGCCGCCGCCTGGGTAGACCGCACACCGCCTGATTTCGTCTTCGATGCGAAGGCTCACGCCCTGATGACGGGCCAGCCGACCGAGACCAAGCGGCTCCCCAAGGAGCTGCGGGCCGCGCTGCCGGAGGAGCTCGCGACCAAACCTCGCCTGTACGCGCGCGACCTGCCGGACGAGCTGCGCGACGAAGTCTGGCGGCTCTACATAGCCGGGCTCGAGCCGCTACGGGCCGCCGGGCAGCTCGGCTCGGTCCTGCTCCAGTTCCCGAAATGGTTCTTCCCCACGAGCGAGAGCCGCGACCTCATCCTCGAGGCTCGCGAGCGGCTGGGCGAGGTTCGTTCGGCGGTGGAGTTCAGAAGCGAGACCTGGTTCAACGACAAGAACAGGGAGAGGACGCTTGCCTTCCTCGCGGACCACGCCGTTCCCCTGGTGCTGGTCGACGGGCCGCAGGGGCTGCGCAGCAGTGTACCGGCGCTCGCGGCGGTGACATCCCCCGACCTGGTGGTCGTCCGGTTCCACGGCCGCCGAGTCGAGACGTGGGAGGCCCAGGGCATCCCCGTCGTCGAGCGGTTCCGCTACCTGTACAGCCAGGAGGAGCTCGCGGAGTGGGTGCCGCGCATACGCGAGGCGGCCGAGGAGGCCCGCGAGATGCACATCCTGATGAACAACTGCTACGCCAACTACGGCTCGACCAACGCCCGCGAGCTGGCGGCCATGCTCGAGGCCGAATTGACCGGCTCATCGACGACTCCGCTCGCCGAGCCGGGCGCCGAGCCGGCAACCCGGCCCGAGGCGTCGGGCGAGAGCCGGTAGCGCAGTCCGTCGAGCCGCGCCGGCCGCAACGGACCCCGATATGGCAAACGGCCCGGGGAGGGGGGCCCGAGCCGTTTGCGAGGGGACGCGCCGTCACTCGCGCCCTGAGGAGATTGGCGTGATCGTAGGCCGGGCCTCCGGCCCCGTCGTCGCTTCTACGGCACGTCCCATCACGCGGTCCGATCCGATCCGAGTCGATGTGACCCTCCTAACAGACGGCGAGACGGCGAGGTCCAGGGTGCTGCTGGGGACCAACTCGCAGTAGCATGCTCATATATCAGCCAACTCGGCGAAGGAACTCGCATGCCCCGTCAATCCGGCCGAGGACTCGACCCCGGCGACCCAGACCGCCGTCCGCTCAAGTCCCGCCGATACGACGACGTGGAGCCGGACGACCGGCGCTACTGGTCACCCGACGACCAGGCGGTGGGGAGAGTCGTCGACCTCGATCCTCTCGACGACAGCCGGGAGAATCCGCGGCCGGGGCGTCGTGCGGGTCTCGGGCCCGGCCCCGCCGCGACCTCGAATCGGCTCGGCATCCCGGAAGCGGACGACATCCAGCACATCGGGGGCCGGCGCAGGCTCAGACCAGAAGTCGCCGTGCTCGTCGTCGCGACCATCTTCCTGGTCGGGGCCCTGGCCAAGCCCTGGCCGAGTCAGCCACCGGCGGCGTCGGCGCTCGCGGCGGCTTCGCGATCCCCATCCGAATCGGCCGGACCATCGGCGTCGGCTGAAGTGGAACCGAGCGGAGCCATCGCCGTGGCCTCCTCGGCGGCCACGTACCCCGACATCCCGCCCTCCGATTACCGCTGGCCCTTCTTCGGAAGCGCGCCGTCGGCCGGACCGGCCAGCAGCCCGGCGGCAGAGACCGTGGCCCCGCTGCCGACATGGTCGATCGTCGACTGGAGCCCTCTGACGGCCCCCGATTCCCACTCGGGCTGGGGTTTTGCCGCGGCCGAGATGCCGGGAAGCGGACCCAACGCCGCCATTCCACGGATCAGTTGGGTCGACGCCGGTTCGCCGCCCGTCTACGCCAGCGTGCCGCTGGTGCAGGGTCTGAATGTCTACGCCGTCGCCGTGACCTGGCCCAGCTCGGTGCGCGTTACGTCCATCAAGTTCGTCTACCTCGGCCCGCCCCAGTCTCCGCCTTACCTTCCGCCCGACGGCTTCCTGCCCAACGGCCAGGTGACGCCCATGCCAGCGCTGCGGGTCGCCTTGCCGTCGGTCCGCCCTGCTGCCAGCCCCACGATCCCGCCCTGGGTGGATCCCAACGCCGGCGCTCTTCAGTCCGGGGAGTTCCTTATCCCACCGACGGCCGCGTTGCAGAACCCGATCGCGAGCGTGCTGACCAGCGCCTGGCAGGACAGCCCCTGGCCGTGGCCGTACGGGTCGTACCAGATCACCGTCACGGCGGACGGCGGTTCGAGGAACATCATCCTCGACCTCTTGCTGAACTGACCCGGCCGAGACTACCGCGACCTCCGGTCGGCGCCCCGGCCGGACGCTAAGATCGCCTTCGGACTCCACCCGCTTGACTCTCCGGCCGCCTGAGGGTCCAGGCTGGCCCGGTCACCGCCCGACCCGGATCCGGGCAAAGCGGGCCCCCGGCGGACGCGGTCCAAGAGGAAGGCGATGCGCAACCTGCTGCCGATCGGTCGCTTCTCCGAGGTATGCCGGCTCTCGATACCGGCGCTTCGGCACTACGACGAGCTGGGCCTGCTGCCACCGGCCGCCGTCGACCCGGACACCGGCTACCGCTACTACTCGATGGCCCAGGCCGAGGATGCCGACCGGATACGGACGCTCCGGTTCCTGGAAGTGCCGCTGGCTGAGATCCGCACGATTCTTGCAAGCGACCCGGCCACCACCAGGACCCTGCTCGAGGCCCACCGGCGGAGACTGCTGCAGGCCGCCGACAAGCAGCGCTATGCCATTGCCCTCCTCGACTCAAGGTTACGCGAGGAGCCAGCCATGCAATACGAGATCCATCTTCGCGAGACCCAGCCGCAACCGGCGGCCTCGATCCAGGGCCGGGCCGCCTGGGCCGAACTGGGGGCGTTCATATCCGGCGCGTTGACGGAGATCTTCGGCGCCGCCGGCGGTCAGGGCGTCCGGTTCGCGGGCCCACCCTACGGCATCTACCACAGCCCCGACTCGACGGAGGCCGAAGTCGACCTGGAGATCGGCATTCCCGTCGCCGAGCCGATCGAGCCGTCCGGGCGAGTCGTGGCGACGGTGATCCCGGGCGGCCTCGTCGCGGCCACGGTCCACGCCGGTCGCTACGAAGAGGTCGCCCCGGCCTACAGGGCGCTCGGCGAGTGGGTCCAGGAGCACGGCCACGAGACGGCCGGACCGCCCCGCGAGGTCTATCTCGTGGGGCCCGAGCAGGTCCAGGATCCGGGCGCTCTTCGCACCGAGATCGTCTGGCCGATCCGCTGACCAACCGACCCGTTCCGCGGTAGGCGCTCCACGCAACCTCCATGCAGTCTCTCCGCCTAATCCATCGCCGATCCACGGGAGCCCAGGAAACTCCAGACGATGCCGAATAGCGCTGGAGGTCTCAGATGGCGTACGTGATCGCAGAACCGTGCATCGACAACAACGACCAATCCTGTATCGCGGTCTGCCCGGTCGATTGCATCACCGCGGTCCCGGGCGTCGACCGGAAGTTCTACATCGACCCTGCAAACTGCATCGACTGCGGATCGTGCGAGCAGGCCTGCCCCAACGGAGCGATCTTCCGGGCGGAGGCTTTGCCGGCGGAATGGGCGGGCTTCGCCTGGATCGATTCCACGTGGTACTCCGACCCGCAGCAGGCGCGCGACGCGATCGACGGCGCCTACCTGCAGGCAGCCTCGTGAGCTGAGCCGGCCCGGGTCCTGAGCGGCCCGCCCCCCCACCGCGAATCAGAACGCCCGGCGGACGGACCGCCGGGCGTTGACTTAGCTTGCGGGGAGCGGTTACTTGTCGCGCTCCGCGGCGCCCTTGAGGGCGGCCTGGGCCGCGGCCAGCCGCGCCACGGGAACCCGGAACGGTGAGCACGACACGTAGTTGAGGCCGATGTCGTGGCAGAAGCCGATGGACATCGGGTCGCCGCCGTGCTCGCCGCAGATGCCGACCTTGAGGTCCGGGCGCGTCTTGCGGCCGAGCTTCACGGCCATATCCATCTCCTGGACGATGACCGGGTCGAGCGACTGGAAGGGGTTGTACGGGAGGATCTTGTCCTCGACGTACTTGAGAAGGAACCCGCCCTCGGCGTCGTCGCGGCTGTAGCCGAACGTCATCTGGGTCAGGTCGTTGGTGCCGAAGCTGAAGAACTGGGCGTGCTTGGCGATGTCGTCCGCGACCCAGCAGGCTCGCGGGATCTCGATCATGGTGCCGAACTTGTAGTCGATCTTGACGCCGCCCTTGGCGACGACCGCGGCGGCCTCGGCCTCGAGCAGCGTCTGAGTGGCGATGAGCTCGTTCACGTGGCCCACAAGCGGGATCATGATCTCCGGCCGCGGATCCTTGCCGGCCTTCTTCACGGCCACGGCCGCGTTGAGGATGGCCCGCGTCTGGATCTTGACGAAGTCCGGGATCATCAGCCCGAGTCGGCAGCCGCGCAAGCCGAGCATCGGGTTCTGCTCGTGCATCGACTTGATGGTCGCGAGCAGCTCCTTGTCCTTCGGCGTGGCCTTTGCGCCGGCCTTGGTGACCTTGACCAGCTGGTCTTCGAGGTTCGGCAGGAACTCGTGGAGCGGCGGGTCGATCAGCCGGATGACGACCGGCAGGCCGGTCATCGCGGCGAGGATGCCCTCGAAGTCGCCCTGCTGCATCTCCTCGAGCTTGGCCATCTTGGCGTCAAACGTCTTGACGGCCTTCTTCTCCTCAGCCGTGAGAGCCTGGCGGGCAGCGGTCTTGGCCTTGGCGCGAGTTGCCACGTTGGCGACGAGGATCGCGGCGCGGACGATCTCAAGGCGCGGACCTTCGCGGAACATGTGCTCGGTGCGGCAGAGGCCAATGCCCTGGGCGCCCCAGGCACGGGCCTGGGCGGCCTCCTCCGGCTTGTCGGCATTGGTCCAGATCTGGAGGCGGCGGACCTTGTCGGCCATGGCCAGCAGGGTCTGCAGATCCTTCTGATCCTCGTACTTGGCCTCGACCGTGGGCAGGGCCCCGACGAAGACCTCGCCGGTCGTGCCGTCCAGGCTGACCCAACCGCCCTCTTTGACCGTCACGCCGCCGGCGGTGACGGTCTTGGACGAGTAGCTGATCTCGAGCTCGGAGCAGCCTGCGACGCACGGCTTGCCGATCTGTCGAGCAACGACCGCCGCGTGAGAGGTCGCGCCGCCCTTGGCGGTCAGGATGCCCTGGGCGACGGCCATGCCGTGGAAGTCATCCGGGGAAGTCTCCTCTCGGATGAGGATGACCTTCTCCTTCTTCGCCGCCCAGGCCGCTGCGACGTCGGCATGGAAAACGGCCCTGCCGACGGCGGCCCCGGGCGAGGCGTTGAGGCCCCTGGCCATGCGGGTGGCCGTCCTGATTGCGGCGGGATCGAAGGTGGGGCGCAGGAGCTGGTCGACCTGCGCAGGCTCGATCCGAGCAAGCGCTTCGTCGACCGTGATCAGCTTCTCGTGGACCATATCGACGGCGATCTTCACTGCAGCTGCAGCGGTCCGCTTGGCCGACCGGGTCTGGAGCATGTAGAGGCGGCCCCGCTCGATCGTGAACTCCAGGTCCTGGACGTCCTTGTAGTGCTTCTCGAGCTTGTCGGCGATCTTCTTGAACTCGGCGTAGACCCTGGGCATGTCCGTGGCCAGCTGGGCGATCTTGGGTGCCGTTCGGACGCCTGCGACGACGTCTTCACCCTGGGCGTTGGTGAGGTACTCGCCGTAGAGGGCCTTCTCGCCGGTGTTGGGGTCGCGGGTGAAGGCGACGCCCGTGCCGGAGTCGTCGCCCATGTTGCCGAAGACCATGGTCACGACGTTCACGGCGGTGCCGAGGTCGTGGGCGATCTTCTGGGTGTTGCGGTAGTCGTTGGCGCGCTTGCCGAACCAGGAGGCAAAGACGGCCTTGATGGCCAGATCCAGCTGCTCGTTCGGATCGTCGGGGAAGTCGCGGCCGATGGTGGTCTTGACGATCTTCTTGTAGGCGACGACGAGTTTCTTGAGGTCGTCGACGTTCAGGTCCGTGTCCTTGGCGTCCTTGCCGTGCTTCTCCTTGGCCGCGTCGAGGGCCTCGTCAAAGCGGTTGTGCTGAACGAGGGTCCCGTCCTTCGCCTTTGTGCTGCGCGTGGGAACATCCAGCACGATCCGGCCGAACATGGCGATGAAGCGGCGGTAGGCGTCCCAGCCGAAGCGCTCGTTGCCGGTGCTGGCGATGAGGCCCTGAAGAGTGGCCTCGTTGAGGCCGAGGTTGAGGACGGTGTCCATCATGCCCGGCATGGAGAACTTGGCGCCGGAGCGGACGCTGACCAGGAGCGGGTTCTTCGGGTCCCCGAAGCCCTTGCCCGTCTCGCGCTCGACGACCCTGACGGCGGCGAGGACGTCGTCCCAGAGGCCGGCCGGGAGAGTCTTGCCCGCGGCGAAGTAGTCGTTGCAGGCCTCGGTCGTGATGGTGAAGCCCGGAGGAGTCGGCAGACCGGCGTTGGTCATCTCGGCCAGGCCTGCGCCCTTGCCGCCGAGCAGGTCCTTCATGTTGCCGTTGCCCTCGGCCTTGCCGCCGCCCCAGGCGTAGATGTAGCGCTTGGCGGCCTTGTAGGTCCTGGTGCCAGAGTCGGCCATGGGAGTGTCAATCTCCTTGGATGCGCGGGCTAGCGCCTCGAACGGCGGGGAAACGCCGGGGGCGACCGAATCACACGATGTCGCGGAGATTGTACAGGGGCACGCCAGCCGGCCTCGCTGCCGACCGGCACCGCAAACCGGTACCTGGGTCCCGGGGTAAGCGGTCGTTCGGCCCGAGGTGCCGGGACTCTTGGCCCCGCGGAGTCCCACGCTCGTCCCCAGGGGGCGCCGCGTTTCCGTCGGCTACGCCCACCAGGCGTGTCGCGATCCCGATGGCGCCGCGTTTCCGTCGCCTACGCCCACCGTGGGTGATGGACGCAGTGGGCGGTGGCTGGGGCCGTCTCGAGCGTGGATTCCGGCGGCGACTGAACGTGGCTCCGGCGCTACCGCCCTTCGGACGGCTCGCGCGGTCGCGCAGCTCCCGTCCAACACGCCTACCAGACGTATCTGCGACTGTCTCGATCGGAGCCCGGGCGCAGGAGCAGCTACCGCCCCTGGTCGAGCCAGTCGAGCCAGGCATCCAAGCCGGCTCCCGTCGTGGCGGAGACCTCGAGGATCGGCACCGTTGGATTGAGCAGCCGGACGTCCGCCTCGAAGCCGGCCCGGTCGAAGGTGAGGTAGGGCGCCAGGTCGATCTTGTTGAGCAGTATCAGGTCCGCGGCGGTGACGAGGTACGGATGCTTGGCGGCCTTGTCGTCGCCCTCCGTCAGGCTGAAAAGGCCCACCTTCACGTTCTGGCCCAGGTCGAACCCGACGGGGCAGATGAGGTTGCCGACGTTCTCGATGAAGAGCAGGTCCACGCCTTCCAGGTCCACGTCCCGCAGAGCGTCGCGGACCTGGCCGGCTTCCAGGTGGCAGCCCTCGCCGGTGGATATCTGGACGACCCGCTCGCACCAGCGCGCCAGACGATCGCCGTCACGCCGGGTGGCCAGGTCGCCTACGAGCACCGCCGGCCGCCGGCGCCCCGCCAACCGCTGGAGAGTGGCTTCGAGGAGAGCAGTCTTGCCGCTGCCAGGCGCACCGATCAGGTCGATCGAGAAGATGCCGCGGCGCCCCAGGTCCGCGCGCGTCTTCGCCGCGATCTCGTCGTTGGCCTCGAGGACCCGCTCGACGATCGGCACGCGAACGGTCCTGGTCGGTTCACCCATCTACACAGCTTCCTCGTCGTCTTCCTCGTCGACCGTGACCGCCAGCAGGTCCAGCTCGTCGCCGCCTGTAGGGCTCGGCGCCTGGTTGCCGCATGAGCAGGATACGAAGGGTACGGGGCTCGTCCACTCCCGTCCGCACTCAGAGCACGTGATGGACCACGGGCGCTGGTCCACCTCGAGGACCGAGTCCGCCATCGAGGTGCCGAATGTCACGGCCTCCCAGGCCATCTGCAGAGCTTCCGAATCCAGGCCGCGGAGAGCCCCGACGCGGATCTCGACGCCTCGCAAACGCTTCCCCACGGGGGCGTAGGTGAGCACCTGGGCGGCGATGGCCTCGGCGATTGAGAACTCATGCACGACCGGCATGCTATCTCACTTCCAGCGGCGGACCCCTTGGTCACCATCGAGAGCTCGGCGGCCACGATCCCGCAGGGCCGAACTGTCCGGCCGCAAGACCCCGACTTCGCTGCTAGTCTGGTACGGTCGGCAGGTCCGATCGGCCACCCGTTCCGGTGGGCCGATCAGGTGACCTTCGGCCCCGTCCGGGGTTACGGAACGGGCGTGCCGGCGAGTCCTTTCAGGGCGCACCATAATAACGAACACATACTGACTTAGAACAAGATTCGGCCGATTCACCCACCGGAGCAAGATGCACCCCATCGTCAGCAAGGCTCAGCTGTCGCCCAACGTCACCCGCCTCGTCGTGGTAGCACCGCGGATCGCCGAGATCCGCCAGCCCGGGCAGTTCGTGATCGTGCGGCGGGGACCCGGCGCCGAGCGGATTCCGCTCACGATTGCCGACGTCGACAAGGCTGCCGGCACCATCACGCTGGTCATCCAGGCGATCGGCAAGACCACCCACGAGCTGACGTCGATGAACGTGGGCGACGCGATCACGGACATCGCCGGACCGCTCGGCAAGCCGACGGAGCTGCTGGAAAGCGGCCACGCGGTCTGCGTCGGGGGCGGCGTCGGAACAGCGGTCGTCTACCCCATCGCCCAGGCGCTGGCAAAGCGCGGCGTGAAGGTGACGAGCGTCATCGGCGGGCGATCCAAGGAATGGGTCATCTGCGAGGAAGAGCTGCGCGCAGCCGGCGACGTGATCGTCTGCACCGACGACGGCAGCTACGGCCGGCACGGCTTCGTGACCGAAGCCCTCAAGGATCTCTGCGAAGCCGGCGGGATCGACGAAGTCTTCGCCGTGGGCCCGGTGCCGATGATGCGGGCCTGCTCCGAGCTGACCCGGCCGTATACGATCAAGACGACCGTCTCGCTCAACTCGATCATGATCGACGGCACCGGGATGTGCGGCGGCTGCCGCGTCTCGATCGACGGCAAGAGCCAGTACGCCTGCTGCGACGGCCCCGAGTTCGACGGCCACCAGGTCGACTTCCGCCAGCTGGCCGATCGACTGAACACGTACCGGGACTTCGAACAGGCTGCCCTGGAACGGTGGCAGACGTCTCACGCGGAAGCCCACTGATGGACGACCTGACCCTCGAGGGCCGCCTCGCCGCGCACGCCGAACCGCTCCCCAAGAAGGAGCGGATGAAGCTCCTGCGCGGCCAGATGCCCGAGCAGGACGCCCTGGCCCGCGCCCGCAACTTTGCCGAGGTGAACCTCGGCTACACCGAGCAGCTGGCCATCATGGAAGCCGACCGCTGCCTTCAGTGCCCCAAGCCGTATTGCGTGGACGGCTGCCCGGTCGCGGTCAACATCCCCAACTTCATCCGCCTCCTGGGCGAGGGCAACGTCAAGGCCGCGGCCGATTCTCTGCTGGGCGACAACGCCCTGCCCTGCGTCACCGGCCGCGTCTGCCCGCAAGAAACGCAGTGCGAGCAGGTCTGCCTGCGCGCCAAGACGGGCACACCGGTCGCGATCGGCTACCTCGAGCGCTTCGTGGCCGACTGGGCGATCAACCACACGGACGCGTTCACCGCCCCCCGACCGGCTCCGACGGGCAAGAAGGTCGCGATCGTCGGCTCCGGCCCGGCGGGTCTCTCGGCCGCCGGCGAGCTGGTCAAGCACGGCCACGCCGTCACGATCTTCGAAGCGTTCCACGCCGCCGGCGGCGTCCTCATCTACGGCATTCCCGAGTTCCGCCTCCCCAAGGACATCGTCCAGAAGGAAGTGGACCGGCTGGTCGCCGACGGCGTCGTGATCGAGCCGAACCAGATCATCGGCAAGACCTACACCCTGCCGGAGCTGCGCGAGAAGTTCGACGCGGTCTTCGTGGCGGTCGGCGCAGGGCTGCCGGTCTTCATGAACGTCCCGGGCGAGAACCTCAAGGGCGTCTACTCGGCCAACGAGTACCTGACGCGCGTCAACCTGATGGGCGCCTACAACCCCGACTCGGACACGCCGGTCCTGCGGGGCCAGCGCGTGGCGGTCGTCGGCGGCGGCAACGTGGCCATGGACTCCGTCCGGACCGCCCGCCGGTTGGGCGCGGACGAGTCCGTGTGCGTCTACCGCCGCTCGCGCAATGAGCTGCCGGCCCGCATCGAGGAAGTCCACCACGCCGAGCAGGAAGGGATTCGCTTCGAGTTCCTGACCGCTCCGGTGGAAGTCCTCGGCGATGAGAAGGGCTGGGTCTCCGGCCTGAAGTGCATCCGGATGGAACTCGGCGAGCCCGACGCCTCCGGCCGCCGCCGCCCGGTCGAGATCCCCGGCTCGGAGTTCATCTTCCCTTGCGAGATGGTCGTGGTGGCCATCGGCACGAAGGCGAACCCGCTGCTGACCTCAACCTCGCCGGACCTGCGCGTCAACAAGTGGGGCTACATCGAGATCGACGACAACCTCCAGACCTCGATGCCGGGCGTCTTCGCCGGCGGCGACATCGTCCGCGGCGCGGCCACGGTCATCCTGGCAATGGGCGACGGCAAGAAGGCAGCTCAGAACATCGACGCGTATCTACGCGGCGAGCTCGCGGCGCCGGCCGCCGCGGCTGAGACTCCGGCGGCTCACTAGGCGCGGGCGATTCGCTGCCCGTGATATCCGACCCGGCAAGCTCGCGAGGTGACCGAGCGGTCGCAACGCCCCGACGCGCGCCTCATGTGTCCGGCGATGTTCTCTTGTAGTATTGCATGCAAAGAGACTGAGTCGGACCACTCCGGAGGACGACATGGCCAGTGACGGTTTCGAACCGATATCGCGTGAGCGGCTGTCCGACCGAGTCGCCGCGCAGGTTCTGCGCATGATCCGAGAGGGCGCATTTCGCGAAGGCGATCTGCTCCCGACCGAGCACGAGATGTCAGCGCGATTCGACGTTTCCCGGACGGTCATCCGCGAAGCCGTTCGATCGCTGCTGGGGAAGGGCGTGATCCGGTTCGGACCCGGCAGGCGACTTCGAGTCAGTGCCATCGACGCCGAGCAGGCTCGCGAGTCGCTGAGCCTCTTCATCCAGGGCGCCAACGACATCGATCTGGTCCACATTCACGAAGTCCGCATGGCGATCGAGGATCATCTGTCTGGCCTGGCCGCCGAACGGGCGATGCCCGCCGACATGCTGCTCATGGAGCAGGCCAACGAAACCATGCGGCGCAATCTCGACGACGTAGAAGTCGCGTCCAGGTCGGACCTCGAGTTCCACCGGGCCCTGGCCAAGTCCACGCACAACGAGTTGTTCGAGGTCATGCTCGATGCCATCGCCGAGCCATTGCTGCAGGTGCGGCTGCTGACGTTCGGCCCGGGCGGACACGCTCCCGCCGCGCTCGCGTCGCACGAGGCCATCCTGAAGGCGATCTCCAGGCACGACAGCGCGGGCGCTCGTGCGGCGATGACAACGCACCTGGAGGATGTGCGGCAGTTCGCGGCGGAGCATGAGCTGCTCGCTCCCAAAGCGACTCCAGCACCCTAGGCCGAACCGGTGAAACCTTGACCGTCCAGGAACCCGCGCCAAGCTCGATCATTCGGGACGCCGCCGCCTCGCGCGAGCTGCCCTCGCCGGCGCTCGTCGTCGACCTCGACACGTTCCTTGGCAACGTCGAGGCCGCGGCCGCGATGTTCCGTGGCACCGGCAAGCGGCTTCGGCCGCATGTGAAGGCGCATCGGACGCCCGGACTGGCCCTCCGGCAGCTGGGCGAATTCACGCACGGCGTCACGTGCTCCACGGTGGGCGAGGCCGAGGCGATGGTCGCCGCGGGCATCGGCGACGTCGTCGTGGCCAGCGAGTTCGGAAGCCGCCCGAAGTGCGAGCGTCTTGCGGGGCTGGCGCGCGAAGCCCGAGTGGCCGTCGCCGTCGATGCGACCGAGCAGATCGCGGCGCTATCGACCGCCGCACGACAGGCCGGAACCGAGATCGGCCTGTATGTCGATCTCGACGTGGGCCTCCACCGATGCGGCGCCCCGTCGGTCGATGCCGCCCACCGGCTTGCCCTCACCGTCATGCGGGCGCCGTCGATCCGCCTCGACGGGATCATGGGCTACGAGGGTCGCCGTCGAGCTTCCGAGCCGGATCGCCTGGAGCGCATCCAGGTCGCCTACGAGATGCTCGGACGGCTCGAGGATCGACTCACGCGAGATGGAATTCCCGTTGGCGTGGTCACCGGAGCCGGCACATCGACCCTCCGGGAGGCGGTCGGTGAGTCGCCGGTCTCGGAGATCCAGGCCGGAACCTATGCGTTCATGGAGCCGGATCTCGCCGGCCTGGGCCTGCCCTTCGAACAGGCCGTTCGGGTCTCGGCGACGGTGATCAGCCGCTCGCGCGGACAGGTCGTGCTCGATGCCGGGCGCACCTCGATCGCCTGCGACTCCGGATTGCCGACCGTTGCCGCCACCGATGGTGTCGTCACGAGGGTCTTTCAGGAGCACACGGTGGTTGCGCTCGCCGGCGGGGTTCGCCCCGCGATCGGCGATCGCGTCGACCTGTGGCCAGGCCACATTCCGCTGACGTTCAACCTCCACGACCTCGTCTGGGTCGTTCGCGACGGCAAGGTCGTGGAGGCTCTGCCGATCGTGGCGCGGGGCCGCTCGTCGTAGGGCGAACCCCGCGAGCGGCCCGGCCCGGCGCCCGGCCCCGCGCCCCGGCGTTACGAGATGGCGATCGGGTTGAGCGGCGACGCCGTCCCGCCGCGGAACTTCAGCGGCAGAGCGATGAACAGGAACTCGTACACGCGGTCGCGTGCGAGCGCCTCGCAATCGATCTGGTTCATGATCGGGATGCCGCGCCGGCGGGTCAGCTCGAGGTGGCCAAGGTGCGGGCTCGGCACCTTCTCGAACGACAGCGTGTCGGCTCCCACGATGGCGATCTTTCGGTCGCCCAGCCAGGCGCACGCGGGCGGCGTCGGTCCGGCGCCGACGGTCGTGAATCGCTCCTGCTGGCCAACCCGGTACTGGGAGAACCCGGTTCGGATCAGTACGCAGTCGCCTGCGGCAATCTCCACGCCCTCGCTGCGGGCGCAGGCCTCCAGTTCGTCCGCCTCGATCCCGTAGCTGTCGGGCAGGACGTCAAGCTTCTTGAAACCGGGGACGTCGAGCAGGATGCCACGGGCGATGATCGGCGGGCACAGATCGACGCCCAGCGCCGAGAAGCCATCCGGTCCCTCGGCTTCTGCGACCGGGATGTCGGTGTACAGGAGCCGCCGGCCGTCGACCATTTCCGAGTAGTGGCACAACGCGTCGATATGCGTGGACATGTGGTCGGACGTCGAGAGCCGCATCGTGCCTTCCGCGAACGGCCCGTCGCCCATGGTGCCCTGGTCGTGCGGGAGATGGAGTCGCATCTCGAAGGGGAGGGCGGTGCTGCCATTCGGGGTATCGGCCGCGATCGGGAAGCCGAGGCTGTAGACGCGGCCCGTCTTCACAAGCCGCCACAACTCCGTCGACACATTCGGGGTTGGAACGGAGCCGTACGGCTGCATCGTGGACGAGGAGGAAACGTCCTTGTCTGCCATCTTGCGTCACCTTTGTGATGTGGCCCGCATCCGCGGCGCCGAGGATCAGCTTCGAAGCGTCCGGGCGTCGGCGGCTGGAATGGTGAGGACTGAGCCGCCGACGCCCGGCGATGAACTAGGCCACGGCCTCCGGCTCGGCGACCGCGAGGGTCGCCTTCTGCAGCCAATCCTCGCGGCCCCGCATCCGCAGAGCCCCCAGGACGACCAGGCCGAGGAGAACATACAGGACGAAGATGAGCGGCGCGTACTGCATCGGCTCGGCCGGAAGCGGCACGGTCGAGTAGTACGCGACGGCCAGCGCCACGAGGGACGACGCGATAGGCAGGATCACGTGGAGGATCGGGTTGAACTGGTCTCGCCGCTCCGTCCAGTAATACTTGATCACGCCCATGTTGGCGAGAACGTAGGCCAGGATCAGACCGTAGGTGATGATCAGGCCCCAGTTGAAGAAGGCCGTGGCGCCGCCGACGATCACGGCGACGACGAAGACCACCGCGCAGACGCCGAGCTCGAGATAGAGCGCGTTATCCGGGACCTGGCGGACCGGATCCACCTTCGAGAGGGCGGGCGGCAGGATGCCGGAGCGGCTCATTGCGAAGAAGGTCCGGGTCGCGCCGTTGAACATCGCCACCGAGACGGCGAATCCGGAGTTGATCAGCGCGAGCAGGACGATCCACCAGGCACCACCCCAGACCCGTTCGGCCAGGACCATGACCGGGTTATCCGACAGTGAGCTGACCTGGTCGATCTGGTTGATGCCGAGACCGACCACGTAGCCCCAGCTGGTGATGACGAGGACGAACACGACGGCTAGGACGGAGAGGATCAGGCCCAGCGGAACGTTGCGGCGCGGATCCTTGCTCTCCTCGGCCAGCGGCGCCACGTTCTCCCAGCCGCTGAACACGAAGATCGAGAAGATGATCGCCAGCCACAGGCTGTTGCCGCTCGGCGCGTTGAACGGATTGAGGGGCTCGAAGCTGAAGCCGCCGGGGCCGGGCGAGGCGAACGCGAACAGCGCGAGAATGACCATGATCGCCATCTCGAGAAGGCCGAAGACCACCAGCCAGCGGGTGGAGAAGGCCACTCCCTGGCGGGTGAGAAGGGCGACGACGGCGACGGCCACGATCGGGAACACCCACCACGGGATGTCGATGCCGTACTGGGCCTTCACGATCGGCTCGATGACGGTGCCGATGAACGAGGACCCCAGAACCGGCGACAACGGCATCCAGATGAGCATCATCCAGCCGGCGAGGAATCCCGCCCGCGGATGGAGTGAGCCGGCGATCCAGGAATACCAGCCGCCCGCGTTCGGGAAGGCCTTGGCCAGCTGCGACACCGTGACGGCGACGCTCAACAGCAGGAGGAACGACAGGTAGTACGCGGCCGGTGTGGCGATCCCGGCAAGACCGATCGTGAACTGCAAACCCGCCACGATTCCCAGTGCAGGGGCGATCGTGCCGACGCCCTGCATGATGATCCCGCCCAGTCCGATAGCGTTCTGCTTCAGCTCCGTCTGGACGTTGGCTTCGGATGCTGCGCCCATGAATGCCTCCACTCGATGCACTCAGTGTGGTCACTGACGGCCACGATGACTCGTGAACAGGACGTGTCCTGAGAATGGCTCTCAGGCGTCGTTCGGGCAAAACGCCATAGGCTAGAAGGGGTTCTCGACCGCATCCGCGTCGAGCGGGATGCCGAGGGTCTGGCCGCCATCCACGACGAGCGTCTGGCCGGTCACGTAGCCCGCCTGGTCGGAGGCGAGGAACGCGACGACGTTCGCGATGTCGGCGGGCTCGCCGAAGCGGCCGATGGGAATCGTCTTGAGGTACCGCGGTCCGAGGACCGGGTCTTCGATGACCCAGCTCGAGATTCGGGTGTTGACGACGCCGGGGCTCACCCCGTTGACGCGAATGCGGAATCGCGCCAGGTCCATTGCGGCCGATCGGATGAACGCGTCGAGTCCGCCTTTGGAGGTGTTGTAGCCGGCGAGGTTCTCCTCGACGTAGAACGAGTTGATCGACGACGTGATGACGATCGCCCCGCCGCGGCCGGCCTTCGCCATGGCCCGCCCGGCCTCCTGCGTGCAATAGAAGGTGCCGTACAGGTTCACGCCGAGCACCCGATTCCACGTGGCATCGTCGAGATCGAGCAGCGGGTTGATGTGGGAGATGCCGGCGTGGGCCGCCATCAGATCGATGCGGCCGAAGGTGGCCGCGCAGGTCTCGACGGCGCGCGCGACGTCCTGGCGATTGGCCACGTCGCCCGGGAAGGCGACGGCCGCCTCCCCGAGCCTCCCTGCCGTCTCGGCGACCAGATCGCCGTCGAGGTCGAACAGAATCACGCCCCAGCCGTCGGCAACGAGTCGCTCGGCGATGCCGCGGCCGATCCCCTGAGCGGCGCCCGTGACGATCGCCGCCCGGTCGGTTGCGAACCCCATCTTTGGCCTCCTGTCTCCAGTCATGACCGGGCTATCGATCGCCCGCCGTCTTGCCGATTCGGCCTGCACGCTGCTTCACCGCCGCGAGGAGCTCCAGCCAGCCGTCGACGAAGAGCGCCCGGAAGTGCCGGACCGGGCCGAAGTCGGCGAACTCGTGGACGGTGAGTCCGTCGGGTCGCAGCGCACGCTCCACATCCGAGAACGTCGCGGACAGGCTGTCGATCGCGTCCCTGTCCAGAGGAACGTCGATCTGCGGTACGGGCGCCGCATCGCCGGCCAGTGCCTCGGCGAATGTCGACCAGTTCACCGTGACGCTCAGGTCGCCACCGACCACGCCCATCAGATCAATCGAGGTTCGTGCGCCGCCGCAAAGCAGCCGCACCGGGTAGCTACGCTCGGTGGCGACGGCGTAGCAAGCGCGCGCAAGTCCGATCCCGGCGAGCTCCAACAGAGCCGCCGGCACGCCTAGTCCGTCTCGTTGCGCCAGCATCTTGAGGTGATCCCCGAAGATGCCGGTGATCGGGCTGATGAAGAAGGGCGGTCGAACCCCCGTCCGCCCGACTACGGCGAGATACCGTTCGCAAGCCTCGACAAACTGGGCGACGCTGAAGACCTCGGTGACGATTGTCGGCGCGCCGTCCTCCACGAGGACCTCGAGGGCCGACAGGCCGGCCTCGGTGGCAGGGATCTTGGCCGCAACGTTCGGCGCGACAGGGCGGGCGGCGCGTCCCTCCTCGAGGATGGACTCTCGGTCTCCGTCGAGGAGGGGCGATCCCTGGATCGAAACGAAACCGGCTCGACCACCAGAGGCTTCATAGACACCGCGGAAACGGGCCGCAAGCCCGGCGACCAGCGCGAGCTGGACGCGCTGGGCGACTGCCTCGGCGGGCAAGTCGTCTACGACGACCCGATCGAGGACCTGCCGGAGCTCGTCGGGCGATCGCTTCAGGAGACTCGCGGCGTACGTCGGGTTGGTCGTGCATCCGTCCGCGCCCTGGGCGAGGGCCATGGCGACCTCCGTCGCCGTGGGGTTGTTGATCCAGACCCGCGTGGGTGTCGTGGCCCTCAGACGTTCGAAGAACTCAACCGGCATTGGTCTCCTCCAACCCGACCGTGGAATCGGAATGCAATCGCATTGTATGACACCATGCAATAGGCGCCGCAGCCGCGACCTCGTGCGCATAAGGCCGGCGCTCGCTCGGATTCGCTCGTCACGGGGTCAACCGCCGCGACGTGGGAGGGTCCACCGATGCTCTTCGGCTGTTCGACCCCGCCCTTCCCCGGAATGTGCGTGGCCACGGGCATGACGTCCGGACCCAATCCAGTCGGCCGCGCAAACGGCAGCGTCAGACTGCGCCAACCAGGAGCCGCGCTTGCCCGGCGGTCTCGACGGATGAGCCTGCGTCCAAGCAAGAGCGGGACGTTCAGGTCGCTGCGGTCGGTTTGGGTCCTGCCACCCCGACTAGTAGCGGCTGGAGTTACGACCGGCGGGCCGGGCTTACGTCATGAACGGGATCTCGACTCGCACGGAGCCGTAGACGCCGCCGTCGGTCCTCCGCGGCGATCTCGCGGCGCCGGCCCCCGCCAAAGAAGCCCCGGCGGCGCTTGGCGCGGGCGGTTTCGCCTTGAATTGGTCCGGGCGTCAGTGCCCGGTTTGCATGAAGGTCGACGGCGGGTGGCCGAAGATGGCGCGAATCTGGTTCGTGTTCAGGTAGTACAGAACGGCCGCATCCACGCCGATGTTGATGGCGGCGGATGCGACATCCCCGCCGCCCGTCAGGGACAGGAGCGCGAAGCCGGCGGAGACGGCCGAAAGGATGCAGCCGAGCAGCCACGCCCAGGGCCGGATCGACCACAGGCCCCAGGCCAGGACGAACGCGGCAACGGCCCCGGCCGCGGAGCACAACCCGATGAACTGCGCCGCTCCGCCGGAGCCGGCCCCGTACCAGTAGTTCCGGAGGTCCGCGTAGTCGAAGAGCGCCTTAGCCGCCACCAGCCCCAGTACGCCGCCCACCACTTCGAGTATGGCGAGAATGGCGATGCCGGTCGGCCGGGCCACACCTGCTCCCGGCTGGACCGGGACGCCATACGGTTGACCCGGTGGGCCCTGGAAGCCGGCCCGTGGCTGCGACCAGGCGGGCGGCGCGGCCACGGCCTGTGGCACGGGCTGAGACCAGGGCGGTGGGACGGGAGCTGCTGGTGGCATGGCCGCGGCGGGCGGCACCGGCTGCGACCAGGCAGGGGGTTCTGGCGCGGGCGGCGGCTGTGACCAAGCCGGTGCCTCCGGGGCGGCCGGCGGGCCGACCGGAACGCCCGCCAGCTTCCCGCCGCATTTCACACAGAACAGGGCGTTGGGGATCTGCGCAGTTCCGCAGGTCGGGCAAGACGACGAGCCAGTCATTCGCACCCTCCTCCGAACATCATCGATCAGGTAGAGACCCGCCCGCCGCAGCCCGGGCAGAAGGCGAAGTCGCTGGCGAGTCGCGAACCGCAACTCGGACAGAAGAGCCATCCACCCGGCTCAGACGGCGACGCGTCGATGGCAACCGGCCCAGCGCCAGGCGCGTCGGCCGGCGCAGCCTCCGGCTCGGGCGCCAACCAAAACGGCTCCGGCTCGAGCCGGCAGACGAAGTCGAGACCGCATTTCGAGCACTCGCCCAGCACCGCCTCCGTGCGCATGGTTCCGCAGCCGGGGCAGTACGTGACGATCTGCTCGTCGGCGTCGAGACCCTGGCATCCCGGACAAACGTAGTCCGGGTCGAGCCTCTTCATGGCGAAGAACTGCCCGAACATCAGGAATGGCTTGACTCCACCGGAGCTGATCGTGGCGCCGACGCCGCCGACGATCTCCCGCAACAGCCTGTTGCGGGATTGCAGCCGAGCCAGATCTTCGTTCGTCACCTTCTGGAAATGGCAGTCCTTGCAGATATGGAGCGTACGGACCGGCAATCCGCTTCGGATTCGAGCCTGCACTTGAAGGAGCTCGATGGCCGGCCGCTCGGCGTCGTCGACCTCGATCGTGACGGCGCGCCCATTCGCCTGGGTCAGAGACTGTTCCGTCCGAACTGCGAACTGCTCCAGCTTATGGACCTCGTCGGGCGGCATCGAGTCCGGTCGCGACACGATCATCACCGCCAGCCCGAGGCGTTCCTGGGTCTCGGCCAGCGACAGGACCGCCCGACCTTCGGATGAGATGAACGTGACCGAGTCGAGGCCCTTCCAGGCCGCCGGTGTTCGATGTTTCGGACCCCCTTCGAGCGCCGTCGCGGCTTTGTCTACGACCGTTCCGCCGGCCTTCGAGCCCAGAGACTGCGCTTGCTCGAGTGCGGCGACCTCGCCGCCTTTGGACCAGAAGCGAGGCGGTTCAAATGCCTGCGCGGCGGCCGGATCGAGGCGCGCCAGCCTGTCATCGACGGCAGCCTGGACTGCGCCGAACAGGTTGCGGTAGGTCTGGTTCCAGCCCCAGGCTTTTCCGCCGAGGTTGATGTGGTGATCGACGAGATGGCCGCTGATGACGCAGGCGGGGCCGGCAGGAGATATCTCGAACAAGGCCAGAATCGGCATCATCCTGGCCGGCATCAGTGCGCCGCCCAGCAGGTGCGAGCCACGCTTGGCCTCGATGCGAGTGAGCTGCTCGGCGGTGATCTGGAAGCCGGCCTCGCGTAGCGCCTCGCCGACGGCACGGCGTGCCTCGGACGGCTGGGCCTTCAGCGACCGTTCGAAATCGAGTCCCAGGGCCGGCATCCCCGCCACCTGACCGAACGCCGAGCGAGAGGGCCCGGCGCGCTTGCGGACGCTCGGCCATTGTAGGACCGAGGCAACCGCTCGGGGAGAGGACTCAGGCGGGTCAGGCTGACGGGCGAATCGGGCAGGCCGGCTACTCTCGCGCCTTCGCCAGCCGCTCCAGGATCAGTGGCTTGACCTGGGACAGGTCGACGCGGATCTGCTCCATCGAGTCGCGGTCGCGGATCGTTGCCTTGCCGTCCTCGAGCGAGTCCACGTCGATG
>Ga0209777_10000614_pt1 | contig 57311 bp, 41 predicted proteins | sample FrelakmetHBP12HB_FD_187147 | JGI IMG/M metagenome (GOLD analysis project Ga0209777, IMG submission 187147) | Freshwater lake sediment microbial communities from the University of Notre Dame, USA, for methane emissions studies -HBP12 HB (SPAdes)... | ecosystem: Environmental > Aquatic >...
GGGCTCGTTCCACGCTTCCTTCGGACGGTCGGTCGCCCTCCCGCCCTTGCGCTTCCCTTCCCTCGCTGTGACCTGCTCAGGAGAGGACTTGCACCTCCAAGTCTGTGCCCATGCCGGGCGCACCCAAGCAACCAGGCCGGGGGATCGTTCCCCTGGCCTGTCTTGCTTCCATCCGGCGTGTCGGGTCAGTCCTTCGCGACCGCGACGATGCTCTGCGCCTTGTGCGCCTTCTCGGCGTGCGTCAGCCGGTCGCGGATCCTCCGGCCCAGGTCGTCGAAGAGCGTGTAGACGACCGGAATCACGACAAGCGTGAGCAGGCTGCTCGTGACGAGCCCGCCGATCACCGCACGCGCCATCGGCGCGCGGAACTCCGCGCCGGAGCCGATCGCCAGGGCGAGCGGGAGCATCCCGAAGATCATCGCGAGCGTCGTCATCACGATCGGGCGGAGCCTCGTCTGCCCGGCCTCGATCAGGGCGTCGTGGACGCTCAAGCCCCGTTCTCGAGCCTGGTTCGCGAAGTCGACCAGCAGGATCGCGTTCTTCGTAACGAGGCCCATCAGCAGGATGAGACCGATCATGCTCATGATGTTGAACGTTGTCCCGGTGAGGAGGAGCATGATGAGCACCCCCACCATCGAGAGCGGCACCGAGAGCATGATCGCCAGCGGCTGCAGGAACGAGCCGAACTCGCTCGCGAGAACCAGGTAGATGAAGATGATCGCGAGCAACATGCTCTGGATGATGTTCGTGACGGTTTCCCGGAAGCTCTCGGTTTCGCCTCCAAGGCGCACGCTGTAACCGGTCGGCATCGCGAGCTGGCGCGCCCCCTTCTCGATATCGCCGCTCACCTCCGTCAGGGTCCGTCCGTCGAAGTTCGCGAGGATCGACACCACGCGCTTCATGTCGCGCCGGTCGATCTTCTGCGGGCTCGTGCTCTGCGAGATGTCCGCGATCTGGCCGAGCTGGATGATCCTCGGTGCACGGGTCACGGGATCGATCCCCGCGGTCGCGACGGGAAGGGCCGCGAGCTGGCTGACGGTCGCGCGGTCGGCGGGCGGCAGGCGAAGGATCACGTCGTGCTGCTCGCCGTTCGGATCCTCCCAGGTCGAGGCCTTCTGCCCGGCGAGGGCGGGGCGCAGGGTTCCGGCGAGCGTGCGGATCCCGATCCCCATCTCGCTCGCGAGATCGCGACGCACCTCGATGCGGACCTCGGGACGTTCTTCCTCGAGTCCCGACTCCGCTTCGATCGCCCCCGGAGTCTTGCGGACGACGTCGAGCACCTGATTCGAGATGCGGCGCAACTCGTCGATCTGGTCCCCCTTGACGTACACTTCGAGGGGCTTGTGCGACCCGCCGAAGCCTCCGGCTTCGACAACCGAGAAGGTGCACCCCGGCAGCCCGCCGATCTCGCGGCGAAGGACACGGGCCATCTGCTGCTGCGAGATGTGACGATTCTTCTTCGGTACGAGCTTCACGTAGATTTCCGCCTCGTTCACCTGCGCGCTGAATCCTCCGGCGATCGTCTCGTATGTATACGAGACCTCAGGGTACCGGCGGAGCAGGGTCGAGACCTCGCGGACCCGATCTCGCGTGTAGTCGAGGGTCGAGCCGACCGGCGTCTTGACGAGGACGGCGAGCTCGTTCGAGTCGGAATCCGGCATGAAGGATCCGCCGACGAGCGGGAAGAGCGCCATCGCGGCGATGAAAGATGCGGCCGCGATCCCGATCGTCCATCCGCGATGCCGGAGCGCCCAGCCGATCACGCGGCGGTAGCGACGCCCGAGCCCGATGAACCCCTGGTTGAACCCCTCGAGGGCGCGCCCGAGCGGACCCCGTCCGACCTTGCCTTCGGCAACAGGGTCGTACCAGACCGACGACAGCATCGGGTCGAGCGTGAAGGAGACGAAGAGGCTGACCGCCACCGCGCAGGCGACCGTGATGGCGAACTCCTTGAAGAACTTGCCGACGATCCCGCCCATGAATGCGACGGGGACGAAGACGCACAGGGTCGACAGCGTCGTCGCCAGGACCGCGAGACCGATCTCGCTCGTCCCGCGTTTGGCGGCCTCCTTGTGCCCCTCCCCCAGGCCGACGTGCCGCACGATGTTCTCCCGCACGACGATCGCATCGTCGATCAGGATCCCGGTCGCGAGCGAGAGGCCCATCAGGGTCATCATGTTCAGCGTGTAGTGGAACATGTAGATCGCGAGGAATGCCGCGATCAGCGAGACCGGGAGAGTGAGGCCGGTGATGACGGTCGACCTCCACGAGTTCAGAAAGATGAAGACGACCAACACCGTGAGGAGCGCGCCCAAGAGGATCGTCGTCTTGACGTCGTCGACCGAGTTGCGGATCCAGACCGAATTGTCGCGGACGACCGTGAGGTCGATCCCCGGCGGGAGGGTCTTCTGTAAGATTGCAACCTGCGCCTTGATCTTGTCGGCCACGTCGACCGTATTCGCGCCCGAGACCTTGAGGAGATCGATCCCGATCGCGGGCACCCCGTTGACGAGCGCGGCCGAACGCGCCTCATCCGCGGAATCGACGGTCGTCGCGACGTCCCCGAGGCGGATCGGGACGCCGTCGCGGACATCGACGACGAGGTGATCGAAGTCGGCCGGGGTCCGGAGCCTTCCGCTGATCCGCACGAGGTTCTCGCTGGGACCTTCCTCGAGGCGGCCGGCCGGAATTTCCATGTTCTCGGCGCCGAGGGTCGCCGCAACCTGCGCGACTGCAATCGCGCGGGCCGCAAGCCTCTGGGGGTCGAGGTTGACGATGATCGCGCGCTTCTCGCCGCCGACCAGCGTGACCTGCCCGACCCCCTCGACGGACTCGAGGCTCTTGCGGATCGTCTCGTCGGCGATGTTCGTCAGCTCGCGGAGCGAGTGGGTGTCGGAACGCATCGCGAGCGAGACGATCGGGATGTCGTTCGGGTCGAATCGCAGGACACGCGGCGTCTCGATGTCCGCCGGAAGCGCGTCCCGGATCTGATCGATCTTCGATCGGACGTCCTGCTGGGCGTCCATGTCGTTCACGTTCAGCTCGAATTCGATGAAGACCGACGAGAGCCCCTCGAGCGAGCTCGAGGTCAGGTTCTTGACCCCTTCGATCGGGTTCACCGCCTCCTCGATCTTGCGCGTGACGTCGCGCTCGACCGTCTCCGGCGACGCGCCGGGATACGGGACCTGAACGACGATGAACGGGAAAGTGATGTCGGGCCACTGGTCGATCGCGAGCCGCTGGTATGAGAAAAGGCCCAGGGTCACGAGCGCGGCCATCATCATCGTCGCGAAGACCGGCCGCCGGATCGATACGTCGGAAAGAAACATCTCTACTTATCCCTTCGCCTGGCTCGGCTCAGCGTCCCGCGCCGGTTGCGCGATTGCCGTTCGGCGCGTCGGCGGCTGGATTCCCCGTCAGTACCCGGATTTGCGCGCCTTCCCGCAATCCCGGGACTACCCCGGAGAGCAGCGAGTCGCCGGCGCTCAAGTCGCCGATCAGCTCGACGACATTCGCCTCTTCATCGAGAAGCCCCGTCTGAATCGAGATCCGCTGGGCCTTCCCATCCCGGACTCGGTAGACGACCTGGTCGCTCCCCTCCTTGCGAAGTGCTGCGACGGGCGCCGCTTGCGCATTCTCCTTGATCGCGTCGACGACCCGCCCGGTGGCGAAAAGACCGCCGACGAGACGTCCGTCGGGATTCGGCAGCCGCATGTAGATCCGTACCTGGCGGGTGCCCGGCTCGGTCGTCGGGTTGACGCGATCGACCTTCCCCTCGAAACGCTCACCGGGATACGCGTCCAGCCGGAAGCGGATCAGCGTCCCCGGTTGGACGCGCGCGATCGCTTCGGACGGGACCGTCGCGGACAGCTCGAGCGTCTCGGTATCGACCAGCGTCATGATCGGGTCCCCGATCGCGACGCGGGCCCCCTCGTGGACGAACACCTTGCTGACACCGCCGGCGATCGGGGCCGGGACGTCGAGGCGTTCTGCGTCCTCCTGGGCCCGGTTCTTCATCGCCTCCGCGGCACGAACCTGCGCATCGGCCGCCGTTCTCAGCGCCTCTGCTGCTTCGAGATCGCTCGGCGCCGCGGCGCCGGCGGCAAGGAGTTTGCGCGCGCGGCGCTCGCCGTTCTCCGCGGCACGCAATCCGGCATGCGCCGCGAGAAGTTGGGCGTTCGCGCTCTCGAGCTGGTCGTTCACGTCGCGCGGGCGGAACTTCGCGAGCGCCTCCCCGCGGCCCACGTGCTGCCCCTCGCGCACGAGCACATCCTCCAGGTCACCGGCGAAGCGCGCCGTGATCTCGACGGTTTGCGAGGGTTGCAGCTCTCCGGTGAAGGACACACCCGACTCCAGCCGCCGCGTGTCCACGCGCACGATGTCCTTCGAACTCACGAGGACCCGCGCGACGGCGGGATCTGCCCCCTTCGATCCGGCGCTCCTGCGGGCGCATCCGATTCCGGCCACCGCTCCGGCGGCAAGAATCAGAGCCACGGGTACGAGGATGATCCTCGGATTTCGAATACGCATTTGGCACCTCATCGCTTCATCCTTCACTGCTGCGTGACGGGAACCGCGGACGTGAAGACCGGCCGCCCGCTGTAACGCTCCAGACGCGCCAGGGCGACGAAATAGTCATACCGGGCGCGCGCCTCGTTCGTCTGGGCAATCTGATACCCGATGCGCGCGTCTTGGACCTCGAGGAGATCGGACGCCCCTTCGTCGAACCGCAGGCTCGACAGCTCGTACGCGCGCTTCGCCAGCTCGACCGTTCGGGAGCGCGCGTGCAGGTCGGCCGCCGCGCGCTCAAGATCGAGCTGGCCCTGCAGGACCGCCTCGCGGATGAGCTTGCGCGTCTGCTGGAGCGTGAGCGCGGTCCGCTCCCGGTCGGCCTTGGACTGCTGGATCGCTCCCTTCGTCCGCAGCCCGTCGAAGAGGTTCCAGCTCAGCTGGAGACCCGCGCTGACGTCCTTCTTGAAATCCCCGCGGACCGGGAAGAGATCGTTGGGGTACGCCTGCTCGGAGTAGTTGGCGACGGCGGAGAGAGAGGGCCACTTGCCGCTCGACGCGACCGTCACCGCGTGCTCCCGTGCCTCGACCTCCTGCTCGAGGGCGACGATCCCCGGGTTCCTGAGCGCCATCTCGACGAGGCCGGTCGTGTCGACCGCGGCCGGATTCTCGGGGACGGCGACGTCCTCGAGCATCGGCGTCGTGAGGAGGAAGCGCGCCGTCGATGGGAGATTCGACAGCCGCGCGAGCTCCAGATAGGCGAGCTGGCGCTGGCTGCGCGCCTGCAGGACGGCCGGGATCTGGTTGTCGCGTTGCACCTCGGCCTGGAGCAGGGCGAACTCGGACGCCTCCCCGGCGTCCTGCCGGAGCTGGACGCGCTTCAGCTGGCTCTCCGCCTGCGCGATCCCGAGCTCGGCGATGCGGACCCCCCGGTCCGCGAGCAGTGCGGCCATGTACGCCTCGCGGACCTTCAGGACGACGTCTTCCTTCTTGTCCGTCCGCGCGCTCTGCGCCGAGACGATCGCGTGTTTCGCCGCCGCGATCGAACCCCAGATCGATCCCCCTTCGAGGAGCTTCTGGCGAAGGCTCAGGGCCGCAACGTACGTATTCTTGCTTCCGAAGCCGGTCCCGCTCAGGAGGCTCCCGAGACCGGACATCGCCGCCGAGCCGATGTTCTTCTCGATGTAGCGGATGCGCTCGAGCGCGTTCGTGTTTGTCGTGTCGGGGTCGAATGAGGGGCCGTTGTTCGATCCCGATCCCTGGAAGATGCTCCTGATCTGCCGGCTGTAGCTCGAGTTCAGGTTGAGCTGCGGCAGCGCCGTCGAACGCGCCTGCAGGTAGATGGCCCGGGCGGTCGCGTAGTTCGCCTCGGCGAGGCGCATGTCCTCCCCCTGCGAGATCGCCCGATCGACGCATTCGTCGAGCGACAGGCGAAGGGTGCCGCCGGGAGAGCCCGCGGACGTGGGAACCGGCGTCACGGCGCGGCCCGCCGTTGCGAAAGCGATTAGGAAGAGCGCGATGAGCGCGATATGACGACGAACGGACCGGATCATCAGCCCCGCACCTCCAGACCCTGCATCAGAAGATGGAACCAGCTGTCCTCGAGTCCCTCGGGGATCGCCTCGAGCTCCCCCGAGAGGACCGCGGACACATACATACCCAGCGCCGCGAGCGGCAGCGCCGCAACCGCTCGGGCGTCCGTCGAGCGGAATTCACCTCGGACCTGTCCTTCCTCGATCAGGCCGACCAGGTCCTCGAAGATCCGCCGTCCTTCGGTCTTGTAGTCGAAGCTCAAGGGCAGTGTCCCCGGCATCGTGAGGACCTCGTATGCAAACGCGTAGACGGCCGGTCCCCTGCGGGCCAGCTCGACGAGCGCACCCACGACCGCGCGCAACTTCTCGGAGGAGGGCGATTCACTCGAGAGGATCTCGCGACGACTCACGCGGCAGGTCTCGATCGCTTCGCGAAGGAGACTCGAGAAGAGCGCCTGCTTCGACTCGAAGTGGTAGAAGATGAGAGGCTTCGTGACCCCGGCCGCTTCCGCGATCTCGCGCATCGAGGTGCCGCCGTAACCGCGAAGCGCATAAAGATGCGCGGCGGCGCGAAGGATTCGGTCCCTCGCGGACTCCGGCTCGCATGTCGACCGATGTTGTGACTGTTGAATGGCCCCACTCACGGCCCGACCCACCTCCACCCCTGACCTATCGGTCAGGTTATCGGGGCGAGCGCTCAGCCCGCAAGCGACAAGATCCACGCATCGTCTAACTTTACTGGCCTAAATCACTTCCACCGCCAGGCGGCGCGCCGCCGCTCAGATCGAGGGTCGGCGCCCGCACGATCTTCTCGCGGCCGAAGCGGTCCTGGATCCGGTCGATCGTGTCGGCGAGGCGGCGGCGGCGGACATCCTCGTCCGCTTCCGAGAAGAGGGAAAGCTCCGAGGACTGGGACCTCACCCCGCTCACCCCGACCCCGATCAAACGGACTGGGCGGCCGTCCCACGCGGCATCGAGGAGACGGCGCGCTTCCTCGTAGATCGGCTCGGCGAGACAGGTCGCACGCGCGATCTTCCGCTGGCGCGTGATCGTCTTGAAGTCCCCATAGCGAAGCTTGATCGTGACGATCTGACCGAGCACGCCATCGCGCCGCAGGCGGTGCGCGACGCGCGACGCCTGATCGAGCATCACCGCCGTGAGAAACGCCGGCTCGGCGCGGTCCCGCGCGAACGTTTCCTCATGGCTGTAGGACTTCGCCTCCCACTCGGGAACGACCTCGCGCTCGTCGCGCCCGCGCGCGAGGTCGACGAAGTGCTCGCCCCAGTTGCCGAGGCGGCGCGCGCGCACCTCCGGATCCAGACGGGCGAGGTCGCCGATCGTCTGGATCCCGAGCGACGTCAGAACCAGAAAGGTCTTCGGTCCGACCCCCCACAGCCGCCCGATCGGCAGCGGCGACAGGAACGACTCGACCTCGTCCTGCCCGACAATCACGAGCCCGTCGGGCTTTCTCAAGTCCGACGCGATCTTCGCGACGAACTTGCGCGGCGCGATCCCGACCGAGGCCGTGAGACGAGTCGCGGCCCGGATCTCCTCCTTGATGCTGCGTCCGACCGTCTCGGGCGGCCCGAAGATCCGCTCCGTCCCGGTGAGATCAAGGAACGCCTCATCGAGCGAGAGCGGCTCGATTCTAGGGGAGAAGCGCTCGAAAACCTCCATCACCTGCTTCGAGACCTCCTGGTACTTCCCCATGTTGCCTGGGATGCGGACGAGCGAGGGGCAGAGGCGGAGCGCGCGCGCCATCGGCATCGCGGAGTGGATCCCGAACCTGCGCGCCTCATAGGATGCGGCGGCCACGACGCCGCGCCCCTCGGCCGAGCCGCCGACCACGACCGGCCTGCCGCGCAGCGCGGGATCGTCGCGGATCTCGATCGAAGCGTAGAACGCGTCCATGTCGACGTGAGCGATCCAGCGCGGGGTCGCCTCGTGGGTCATCGCGTCATCTCATTTCATCTCGGAGCGGTCGCGATCAGAAGCGGCCCCCATCCGTTCCCGTCGAGGGCGATCCACGCAACGTCAGAGCGGCACAATCCCATAGTGCTTCCAGTAAAAAAGGATCTTCACCGCCTCGGTGAAGACGCTCATCAACTCGTGCTCCCGCGTCCACCAGCGCTCGACGCGGTCCTCGCTCAGATCGAGCGGGAGCGTTTCGATCGAGAGGCGGATCCCCGTTCCGCGGAAGACATGGCGGAACGTCGCGAACGCACGGCGGGAGTGAAACGGCGAGGTCACGATGATCGCGCTCTTCACGTCGCGCTCGACGAGAACGCGCCGCGCGGCGACCGCCTCTTCGTACGTGCTCGATTCGCCGAGGACGAGCCAAGTGTCTTGCTCCGGAACGCCGCGGCGCACCGCGATCCGGCGCTTCACCTCGCCCATCGTGAGGGAGTCCTCCCCGGTGTAGACCGGCAGGAGCGGCGCGTCCGGACCGGTGATCATGATCGCGCCGATCCGCCCCTGCTTCCAGATCCGCAGCGCGGCGCCCAGCCGTTCCCCCTCGCCGCCGCCGAGAACGATCGCGACTTCGGCGCGCACCGGGGCATCGCGCACGATCAGCCAACGCCCGCACGACGTCAGGATCGCGGGGGTGATAACAACCAAGAGGACAGCGATCGCGACGAGGACGGTGGCGACGCGGACCGGCCGGATGCGCGGCCGCCACACCGGATCCCATCGAGGCACGCCGGGCGAGCGCTCGATCGGGTCCCTCCCCCGTTCGCGAGGGTCAGGCATTCTCTTTCCGGCGCGGCAACGTGCGGAGGGTGATCAGGTAGATCACCGAGAGCGCTGCCCCGGGGAGCAGATACCAGAGGGACGCGAATGCGATAACGACGGCGGCCCGGACCGCCCAGCGCCTGCCCGTCACGACCGCGAGCGTCACGAAGAGCCAGATCGCGCCGAAAACCAGAAAGAACGGGCCGAGCCGATACGGGTCGATCCCGATTTGCGCAACCAGCCGGGCCCACAACCCGAGCGGCTCCTTGCCGCTCCCGATCATCGGACCGGCCATCAGACGGATCGCGTCGGTCAACATCCAGACCCCTTGCAGGCAGCCCGAAATGAGAAAGGTCCAGCGCATCGCGGCCTCAGGCTTCCTGGACAAGGCAAGCGCCATCGAGCGCATAGCGCAGTCCGCAGACGCACTGGAGCGACTCGGGGAGTCGACGGCCGCACTTGCAGGCCCATCCGATTCGGCGGGCGGGGTTGCCCACGACCATCCCGAAATCCGGGACGTCGCGGATCACGACCGCGCCGGCCGCGACGAACGCCCATGTCCCGAGCGTGATTCCGCAGACGATCGTCGCATTCGCGCCGATCGATGCGCCGTGGCGGACGAAGGTCGGCTCCCATCCCTTCGGGCCGGTGCGGTAGTCGGGATGGCTGCGCGGGATCCGGTCGTTCGTGAAGACCGCGTAGGGACCAACGAAGACGTGGTCCTCGATCGTGACCCGATCCCAGATCGCGACCCCGTTCTTCACCGTCACGTGATCCCCCAGGATTGCGCCCCCCTCGACGAAACACCCCTCGCCGATGTTGCATCCGCGGCCGACCCGGGCGCCCTTCATCAGGTGCGCGAACGCCCAGATCCGCGTCCCCTCTCCGACGTTCTCGGATTCGTTGATCCCGAGAGGATGCACAAACACGCCCTTCTCTTCCGGCATTCGCCCCTCCTGTCCTTGCCGCGGCCCGCACCGAAATCTATCGTAGTTCCGTGGCCCAGCATCCCACTCCATCGACCCACCGACAAGGCCGGTTGGCGTCTTCTCGGACGGCTTCGGAGCCCCCACGGACCCGGCGTGCGCGATGAGCTCGAACGCCCGCGCGACCTGGGACCTCCTCGTCATCGCGAATCCGGTATGGGAGACGTCTTGGCTCGTCGGCGAGGTTCCACCGAATGGCGCGACGGACTTCGATCCGCTCGAGGGCGCGATCGCCAAAATCGAGGACGGCGGCGGGAGCGCACTCAACACCGCGTGCGCCCTGGCGTGCGCGGGCCGGCGGGTCGTCGCGGTCGGGCGAGTCGGAGACGATGCGGAGGGTCATGCGGCGGTGTCCGCACTCGAGCGGCGCGGGATCTACCCATGGATCGAGATCGCGCCAGGACGGACGACGAAGCGAAACCACGTCTACGTGGGCCCGCGCGGCGACCGGGGGATTGCGTTCCGCGCGTTTCTGCCGCCGCGTTGCGCGCCCGCGTGGGAGGAGGCGCCGGGCGAGCCGCTCACACGGGCGCGGATCCTTCTCCTCGATCGCCTCGCGGCCGGCGCGCCGGGATGGCTTCGGGCGCGACCGCGCCCCGACTTCGTGAACGCGTTCAACCGGAACAGCCCGCCGTTTCGCGGACCCGCCGCGATCCGATTCCGCGAGGCCCTCCCGTTGCTCGATTCCATCCAGCTCTCGGAGGGAGAGGATGCGACGCCGCATCCTGCGGACGCCAGGCCGCCGGCGCCGCCGGATCCCGCAACGCGCGAGGCAATCCACTCGCCGCCCGACCCCGGACCTCTCCCGGCGGCCGAGATCGACGCGATCCTCCGCGCGGGCGTGCGTTTCCTCGTGCGGACGCGCGGCGCGCGAGGCGTGATCGTGCATAGCCCCGGGCTCGAGCCCGTGGAGATCCCCGCGACGCCGACTCTCGTCGTCGATTCGACCGGCGCGGGGGACGCTTTCGCAGCGGGATTTCTCGACGGGCTCCTGGACGGCGCTCAAGTTGTCGACGCGGCCCGCCGCGGCGTAGATTGGGGCGCGCGGGCCTGCCGGCATCTCGGCGCCCGCGGCTGGTTGGATCGGGAGCCACCGGAGAAACGTTGATCGCAGTCCTCATGATCCTGCTTGCGGCCCTGTCGGCTGGAGCCGCGCGCCCGGCCGCGGCCGCGGACGACGAGATCCGATTCGAGGGATTCCGCCGCGTCGCGACCCTCGGGCTCGAACTCGTCCTCGCACGGGTCTTCGCGAACGATTCGATCCTCGCAGCGATCGATGCCCTCCCGGCCGGAAGCGCGCTCCGGTTCGATCTGAACGGCGACGGGAAGATCGACTGCCTCGCCTGGCGCGAGGGGGCAACGCGCGTGACGGCGATCGACGGGCGCGGTGACATGCGACCGACCGACGTGCGTGGGGACACGACCGATGACTGCTATCTCGCCGACTCGAACGGCGACGGGGTTCCCGAGCACATCGTCCAGTACCACGACGACGACGGGGACGGGCGCGCCGATCGCGAGGAGATCTACGACATCTTCCCCGGCTCGCCGCGCGACGGGATCCTCGTGCTCGCCGGCTTCGATCTCGACCATCGCGGCCCAATATTCCATCTGACCGACTACGGCTATCAATCGAACCGAGACATGTGGCAGAGCCGCTTCGACGGAAACGCCTACTTCGTCGCCGGGCGGCGCGACGAGAAGACCGGCGTCTGGACGTCCACCGAGGAAAACCCGTTCTGTTTCTACGACAACGACGGGGACGGGCGCGCCGACGAGGCCGTCCGCTTCGAAGGCTCGGATCTCTCGATCCACTCGCTCCGCTGGAGCTTCGATGCGGACGGGGACTCCCCCGCGAAACAGGCGCACGACTACGACTTCTCGGTCACGGCGGTCGGGACGGTGCGCGCGCCCGAGGCCTTTGCCGACAGCGTCCTCCTGCGCGACGGGCGCGCGATGCGGTTTGTCTCATACGCGCATGCCCGCGATCTCGCGCGCTGGGGGCTCTGGACCTCGGCGCTCCTCGTGTGGGACGAAGGGGACCTGAACGTCGCCCCGCAGTCTGAGTACCCCGACCGCCCGCGGTGGGAGGGCGTGATCGCAGACGCCCACATCGGGTTCCCCGCGGTCGGCGGCCCCGGCTGCGGCCACGTGAACAAGCGCTATGAGATCGAGCGCGAGTGTGGGGGACGCCCGCTCGGCCTGTATTTCAGCACCGTCGACGAGCGGGTCCACCTGACGGGTGCGAAGAGCGGCGAGATCGACGTCGTCCTTCCGAACGAACCCGCGGTCGAGCGCACCGCGCGCATGGAGGACGCAAACGGCAACGGCTACTTCGACACGTGGAGCTGGTCGGGGAAGGCGGCGCCGGAGCGCACGATCCGCGTGAGCGACGAAGGGGTCCGGCCGATCCCGCTCGATGCGAAGGCGATCCGCCGCTTCTGGCCCGGGGCGTTGTCGGCCGCGCGCGATCACGCACGATGGGACGCGGAGCAGCTGGGAAGCACGGTCCAGCGGGGCGTGCCGGTCGAGCCTGAACACTGGTGGGCGGAAGCCCGCGACCGCAACGAGCCGCTCGCCGTGCGCGCCGCGCGGAGCCCGGAAGCGGATCGGTTCCTGCGTGACATCGTCCTCTGGGACATGGGGGGCGGGTTCCTCGCGCGCGACGTGAACGAGGCGGAGCCGGCGGCCGCCGTGCGTGTCCCGACGCCCCGGGGCGGCGGCGCGTGCGCAATCGGGATCGCGCGCCTTCCCGAAGACGCGCGGGATCTCCTGATTGCCGCATCTCCGGTCGAAATGGTCGGCGGAGACGGCGCCGCGCGCATCGCGGGTCAGGTCGAGGAGGACCGACTCTGGTTCCCGGCCTCACCGCAGGGCCGGCAGGCCTCACTCGAGATCGATCCGGCAGCGCCGCTGCCCGTTGTGCAGAAGGTGCGGTGCGATCCCTGGTCTTCCTCCGGGAAGGGCATCGCCTTCGAGAACGCTCGCGTTGCGTTCCGCACGTATGACGGACATGTCGACATCTTCACGAAGAATGCGCCGGCCCTGATCCTCCGCGGCAATCTCGGCGACTACCACTATCGCCAGGCATGGGGCATGGACGCGCTCGACATCGGCGACGGTCCGGGGATCGGCGACCTGTACATCGCCGGCAACGGGGACCTCGGGTGGGTTCCCCTGTTCGGCCGCGATCGCGTGAAGGAACAGCATCTTGCGGCGGACGGGCCGCTGCGCGCCCGAATCGAGACGGTCCTGGAGGATCCATACACGACAACCCGGATCCGCAGAACGCTGATCCTCACCGATGCGAGCGACGCGCTCATCGAGGAGATCCGCGTCGAACGGAGCGCGCAGACGGGCGTTATCCTTGCCGCCGTGCTCCCACCGCTCTCCTCTTCCGGCGCGCTCCCCGACAGCGCGGGGATCTGGTCGTTCGGGGTCTCTGTCCCCGACGCGGGCGAAATCGGGCTCGCGGGATCGATCCTCCGGGCGAAGGGAGCCCGGATCACGCGCATCGGGGGGGCGCCCGCGATCCACTTCGAGGTCGCGCGGGGCTCGTCGATCCGACTTATCTGGATCGCCGGCAGCCGCGCACGCGGGGACTCGACTTCGGCCCGCTGGACCGCCCGCGCGATGGATTCGCTTCGCGCCGCGGCGGACGCCGCCCGCCCCGATTCGCTGTAGCAAATACCCACCGCCGACATTGCTCTCCCGCAGTCCCTCGTAGCGGGAACGGCTTGCGATGGGCTAGCGTGATCGATCATGAAGGATCCCGATCGGAAGACGAACGCTCGGGAACCGTCCTCAGGGCGTCCCCACCTCGTGCTCGTCGTCTCCGACGGAACGGGGGTCACCGGCGAGCGCGTGATCCGCGCCGCGCTGACGCAGTTCGATCCCGACTCCATCATCGTCGAGAGGATCGGCGGGGTCCTGAGCAGCGACCGGATCAGTCTGGCGGTCGAGGAGGCGTCCCGCCGCGGCGCGACCGTCATCTACAGCATCGTCTCCGCGGAGCAGCGACGGCACCTCCTGCACGAGGCGCGCCGTCACAACGTCTGGACGATCGACCTCCTCGGCCCGATCCTTCGCCGGCTCTCCGACGTACTGGACGTCTCGCCCCGCTCGGAGCCCGGGCTCTTTCGCGAGCTGGACGAGGAGTACTTCCGCCGGATCGACGCGATCGACTTCGCAGTGAAACACGATGACGGGAAGATGGCGCACGATCTCGCCACGGCCGACCTCGTTCTGGTCGGCGTCTCGCGCACCTCCAAGACGCCCCTCTCGATGTTTCTTGCCTATCGCGGATGGCGCGTGGCCAACGTCCCGATCATCCTCGGGATCGAGCCGCCGGAGTCCCTCTATCGGGTCGAGCGATCGAAGGTGATCGCCCTGGAGGCGCGCCTTACATGGCTCGAAGGCGTCCGGCGCGAGCGGGCGCAGCGAATGACAAAAGAGTTCCCGATCACCTACGCCGAGCTGGATCACATCCGCGAGGAGCTGACATGGTTCCGCAGGATCGTCGCACGCGGCGGATGGACGGTCGTCGAGGTCACGAGCAAGGCGATCGAGGAAACGGCGATGGAAATCGTCGATATTGTTCGGGAGTGAGCGACGCTGGATCCGCGCCCACCGCCGCCCAGAACGCGCCACCCCACCGGAATGTCACCGTTGACAGCCCCGCCACCGGTTCCTAGGCTGCGATAGAACAATTCGAGGTCACCTCACAGGGGGATGTCGGGATGCCATCGCGACCCACTCAGGACAAGCTCGATCCACCTACCGCTTCGGTCGATCTGTTCGATCGCTGCAAGGCATGGACGCGCGCGGCGGAGGCCAAAGCCGCGGGCCTGTATCCGTATTTCGTCCCGATCTCCGGGTCCGAAGGGACCGAGGTCCAGATCGACGGCCGGACCCTGATCATGCTCGGCTCGAACAACTACCTCGGGCTTACACACGACCCCCGGGTCCTCGATGCGGCCGAGAAGGCTGCCCGCCAGTACGGATCCGGCTGCACCGGCAGCCGCTTCCTGAACGGCAACCTCGATCTTCACGAGGATCTCGAACGCGATCTCGCCGCGCTGGTCGGCAAGGAGGCGGCGCTCGTCTTCTCGACCGGCTTCCACGTGAACCTCGGCGTCATTTCAAGCCTGATCGGACGCGAGGACGTGGTCATCATCGACAAGCTCGATCACGCGAGCATCGTCGACGGCGCCCTCCTCGCCCACGGTGCGACCTACCGATTCCGACACAACGACATGGCCGACCTCGAGAAGGCGCTCCGCAAGGCGAAGGCGCACGGCGGCGGCATCCTCGTCGTCGTCGACGGGGTCTTCAGCATGGAAGGCGACCTGGCCGACCTGCCGGCGATCGCCGAACTCGCCAAACGCTACGGCGCGCGCCTGATGGTGGACGAGGCCCACGCGATCGGTGTGATGGGACCGACCGGCGCCGGGACCCACGAGCACTTCGGCGTCACGAAGTCGGTCGACCTCCTGATGGGAACCTTCTCGAAATCGTTCGCCTCGATCGGCGGGTTCGCAGCCGGCGATGAGAACGTGATCAGCTACATCAAACACCACGCCCGTTCCCTGATCTTCAGCGCGAGCATGCCCCCCTACTGCGTCGCGACTGTCAAGAAGTGCGCCGAGATCCTGCGCAAGGAGCCGGAGCGGCGCGAACGCCTCTGGGCGAACGCTCGGCAGCTCCGTGACGGGCTCGTTTCGATGGGCTTCGATGTCGGGACCTGCTGTACCCCGATCATCCCGCTCCTGATCGGCGAAACGCAGAAAACCTTCCACTTCTGGAAGGAGCTGTTCCTGAACGGGGTCTTCGCGAATCCGGTGATCGCGCCGGCCGTCCCGGAGAAGTCGTCTCGGATCCGGACGAGCCTCATGGCGACGCATACGCCGGACCAGATCGACCGGGCGCTCGAGATAATCCAGCGCGCGGGGAAGAAAGTGGAGATCATCTAGCAGTCATCCCTCCCGCCCGTCCGGAAAATATGGAAGAAGAATCCCGAGGTCGTTCCCACACATCGAGACCGCGCAGACATTGATCAAGTCCGCGCAGGTCGAGTTGAGCGCGATCGCGAACCCCGCCTCGCGCGCGATGTCCAGGTCGTTGATCGCGTCCCCAACATAGGCACAGCGATCGAGCGGGATCCCCTCGCGCTCCGCGATCTTGCGCAGCGCGCGGGCCTTCCCGTCGACGTCGTACGGGGTGGCCGTCCAGCCGGCGAGCCTGCCGTCGTCGTCGAAGTGGAGGTGATTGACGAACACGTCGTCGAAGGGATGGTCCGGGAAGAGCGTGTCGAGAACGATGTCGATCGTGCCGGAAACGACGGCGAGCTTGTAGCCGCGGCGCTTCAGCTCGCGGAGAGTCTCGCGCGCCCCGCCGATCAGCTCGAGCTCTCCGATTGCCTCGAGGATCTGCGCGCGCGTCGCGCCGGCGCTGAGCCAGTCCCCCACGTCGAGGGCGACCCAATCGGCATACGTGATCGCGCCGGCGCGATAGTCGTGGAATCGCGCGACATTGGCCGTGTCCGTCCCCGTGAAACGGGTGTTCAGGATCTCCCAGACGATCCTCCCCTCGGGATGAACGACGAGGGTCCCGTCGACGTCGAAACAGATGAGATCAAATGGGCGCATGCCGTCTCGGCTCCTGTCCGCTTGCGATGATTCGCTCTCCTGCGTTGCCGTCCCGATCCGCTCGGTCCTACCGCCGACGATACCGTCTCTGGTATACTCATACCGTCCCAAAACGGGGCGGAATGATGCGTCTCAGTCCCCAATCACTTGCCGGAGGCCGAACTTCATGCATTCTCGATCGACACGGCTGGCTCTCTTCACAGTTCTGATCCTCGGGTGTTTCGCGATCGCGACGGCGCCGCGGGTCGCATCGGCAGCTCCACCCCCGGGGCTCGCCCTGTGGGCGCCCGGCGATCCCGACCCGACGATCCCCTTCTCGAATCGCTCGCCCGTTGCGATCGTCGCCCGGACGCGAGCGGACGCGCGCGCGGTCGTCGCGACCGGAATCGACGTCGAGGACGTCCGCCCAACAGGGGACGGACGGTGGCTCGTCCGCGCCAACGTCGATGATGCAGAGCGCGCGGCGATCGAGAGGTTCGATCGCGAGATCTACAGCCTGCGCAACCTGTCGCACGAGGCGCGGATGCGGGACCGCGGCTGGCCGACGTGGGACGAGTACGTCGCGCAGATGCAGCAGATCGCCGCCTCGCATCCGAACATCTGCCGCCTCGTCTCGATCGGTCGCTCCGTCCAGGGACGGGACCTCTGGTTCATGAAGATCAGCCGGAACCCGGATGTCGAGGAGGATGAGCCCGAATTCAAGTACTCGTCGAGCATGCACGGGGACGAGGTGACCGGGATGCAGATGTGCATGCGACTGATCAACCTCCTGACGGACAGCTATGGGATCGATCCGACCCTCACGTCGTACGTCGACAACATGGAGATCTGGATCTGCCCGCATGCAAACCCGGACGGCTACGCGGCCGGAACGCGCTACAACGCGCACGGTGTCGACCTGAACCGCAACTACCCCGACCCGGTCACGGACCCGCACGACGATCCGACCGGCCGCGAGCCCGAAACGCAGCTCTTCATGTACTTCGGCTACGCGCACCGCTTCATCCTTTCCGCGAACTACCACGGCGGCGCGCTCGTCGTGAATTATCCGTGGGACTGCCAGCAGGCATACACGCCGGACAACCAGATGATCCTCGACTGGTCGCTCGGCTACTCGTACCGCAATTCCCCGATGTGGAACTCGCCGTACTTCACCCACGGCGTGACGATCGGCTGGGCCTGGTACATCGTGAACGGCGGCATGCAGGACTGGTGCTACAACTGGCGGAGCGACATCGACGTCACGATCGAGGTCTCCGAGACGAAGTGGCCCAATTGGTCGGAGATGGACCAGTTCTGGGCCAACAACAAGGACTCGATGCTCTGGTACATGGCCCGCTCGCTCGTCGGAATCCGCGGGGTCGTCACCGATGCCCAGTCGGGGGCGCCGCTCAGCGCGACAGCCGACGTGACGCAGGTCGGCAAGGCGATCAAGACCGATCCGGACGTCGGCGACTTCCACCGGATGCTCGAGCCCGGAACGTACACATTGCAGGTCAGCGCGTTCGGTTATCAAACCCAGATGATCCCCGGTGTTGTCGTGGTGGACGGCCCGGCCGTGCGTCGAGACGTGCAGCTTGCACGGGTCCCCGGCTATGACGTCACCGGGAGCGTGACCGACCAGGACACGGGGAGACCGCTCACCGCGACGGTCGAGGCCCGTCGCTACGACACGGGCGACCTGATCGCCCAGGCGACGACGGACGCGGTCACCGGCGCGTACTCGATGGCGCTCCCGGGCTACACGTACGACATGAAGACGAGCGCGCCCGGGCACGCGCCGCAGACACGCCGGATCATCCTCGATCGGAACCGGGTCGAGGATTTCGCCCTCTTGAACTCCGCGAACATGATCCTCGTCGTGACCGACGGCGTCACGACGCACATCCCGGCGGACCTCGCCGCTCTCGGCTTCCAGACGGCGACCGAGACTCCCGCGGGCACCGACCCGACCACCTGGCCGAGCTACCGACTCCTCGTCTGGAGCGCGGGCGCGAACCAGAATCCGCTCGCGGACGCGACGAAACGCGCGGCGGTCGAAAGCTACGTGGCGGCGGGCGGGAAGCTCCTCGTCGAGGGGGGTCAGATCGGCTACGACGTCTTCCGCTCGCCGGGATACCCGTCCTTCGGGCAGAACGTTCTGCATTGCTCCGCATGGGACGTCAGCAACGCGGGGGCGATCTCGATCGCGAGCGGCGCGGTGAACCATTCGCTCGTAACGACGCCGAACACGCTCCCCAACCAGTTCACGATCAATTACGTGGACGTCGGAGACGAGGACGCGGTGCGGCCACGGACGGAAGCGACCCTGATCTACAAGACCCAGACCTATCCGAACGACGCCGGGATCGTCGCATACGACGACACCCCCGGCGATCCGGAGCGGGGTCAGATCGTCTACTACTCGTTCAACTACGACAAGCTGGCCGACGCCGCGAACGCGCGGCATCTTCTTGAGAACACGGTCCATTGGCTCGATCGAACGAGTCCAGCGGATGTCGCGCAGGACGGCCCGGGGCGCGGAGCCGGGGCCCGCCTGGTTCTCGGCCCTGCCTACCCGAACCCAGCGACAAGGGAGGTCCGTTTCAGGCTCGACGCGGCGCCCGTGCCCTCCGGATCGATCCTTGCGGAGGTCATCGATCTGCAGGGCCGCCGCGTGTCCGATCTCTCGCGGTCGTTCACGACGGATCGGCTGCTCACCTGGGACGGCCGGACGAGCGAGGGCAGGGCCGTCCCGAGCGGGATCTACTACCTGCGCGTCCGGACGAATGGTGCGGAGAGGAGCCGCGCTTTTCTCTGGATGAAGAAGTAATCACGGCCTGAGCGGCCGATTGGGGAGCAGCGAGCGCTCCCGGCGGAGGGGGGGGGACGGCGGGACCGCAAACTTCCCAAGCCCTATTCGTGACAGGCGGTTGGGCGATCGACCCCGTCTCTCTGCTCCGATTATTTCCCGGCGGTTTGAGCTTGCGAAATGCAATGCGATGCCTTAGAATCAGTCCCGCCTGGGTATTCCGAACCCAGCACAGTCGCGACTGTGTTTCTTGCACCGCACGGAGGATTAAATGGTCAAAGTAGCTACTGCTTTACTGCTTCTCGGTCTTTGCGTAGGGGTAGCGGCCGCGAATGAGCCTCTTCAGACTCAGGGTCCGGCCGGGGGCTACATCTACCTCGGCGGCAGGGACGGCGTCTGCCAGTACGGCTTCCAGGATGACAACCCGGGCTCGGGCACCACGCTCGGAATGGGCCAGCAGCTCGGGATCCACTGCCCCGGTCCGATCACGATCACCGGCATCGGCTTCTATGTCGAGTTCATGGTCGTCTACGGACAGCTCGACATCGTGATCTACGACGGCGGCACCGAGGTTCAGCGGACGACGGTTTCTCCGCAGCAAGGCGTCAATGAGTTCGACACTGCCGACATCCAGGTGAACGACGCGTGCATCATGCTCTGCCCGATCGGCAGCTACTGGTCGGTGTGCGGAGATGACTTCACGAACGGTCCGTTCACGAACTGCTACTGGTCGAACGACTGCCACTGCACGAACCTGCTCGGCGAGAACCTGATGATCTGGGCGCATGTTGGCAGCCCCACTCCGGCCGCCACGACGACCTGGGGCAAGGTGAGGATGCTGTACCGCTAGCCATTTGTTGACGAAGAGAGTTCGCGCATGCCGCCCCGGACCCTTGTCCGGGGCGGATTCTTTCTTCTCTGAGTTCAGGCGTGGATCGCCGGCGCGCCGGCGGAACCGACCGATCGATCACTCGCTCGCGTTGAACGGCGGGTACTCGTCGGTCATCATCATCAAGTATGCATGGACTCGCGTGTACCAGCGATAGTAGCCCACCACGAACCTGTACAGGTCCGGCGGGAAGGTCCCCGTGAACAGGATGACGAAGAACGCGACGAGCAGCGCGAAGGCGGCGGCGATCCCGTATACCGCGAGGCAGAGCCCGTGCGGGATTCCCACATACGCCCAACCGAGAAGGAGACGCAGGACCAGGATCCCGCGCGATTGCGTCGGTGGGTAGTCCACCGTGAGTCGAATCGGGTATGGCATCGTCCCATCCTCCTTTGATTCGGACGGCAGCGATGCTAACCCGATTGCCTCGGCCGCCCCAAGCTGTTTAAATCGTCTGGACATGAAGGATGCGCACGAAAGCATCGAGGGGGTCCTCGAGAGGATCACCTACGCGAACGATGAGAACGGCTGGAGTGTCGTGAAGATCGAGGTTCCCGGACGCCGCGATCTCGTGACCGCCGTCGGCAATCTCCTCGGCGTGCAGCCGGGCGAGAGCCTCCGCCTTCACGGTTACTGGACGGAGGATCGTCGCTTCGGCGAGCAGTTCCGGGTCGATTCCTACGTGACGGTCCAGCCGGCCACCCTGGTCGGGATCGAGAAATACCTCGGGTCCGGCCTCGTCCGCGGGATCGGGCATGTCATGGCCCAGCGCCTCGTGAAGCGCTTCGGCCTCGAAACGCTCGAGGTGATCGAGTTCCATCCCGATCGGCTGACCGAGGTTGAGGGGATCGGCCCGATCCGCCGCGAGAGGATCGAGAAAGCGTGGCGGGAGCAGCGCGAGATCAAGGAGGTCATGCTGTTTCTGCAGTCGCATGCCGTCTCGACCTCTCATGCGATCCGCATCTACAAGCAATACGGTGAGCGCGCGATCGCGATCGTCAAGGACGACCCCTACCGCCTCGCGTTCGATGTCTTCGGGATCGGGTTCAAGACGGCCGATCGCATCGCGATGAGTCTCGGGATCGCAGTCGACGCGCCGCGGCGGGCGGAGGCGGGGGTCCTGCATGTCCTCGCGGAGTTCTCGAACGAGGGGCACGTCTATGTTCCGCACGATCCCCTGTTGCGCGCGGCCCGCGAAATCCTTGGCATCGAGGAAGACCGGATCCTGGAAGAAGCGGTCACGGAGCTCGCGCGGGTCGGGCGGATCGCCGTCGAGGACTTGCCGGCCGAAGAGGCGGCCGGGAAGGCGATCTTCCTCAAATCGCTGCACACGGCCGAGACGGGCGTCGCCGCGGCGATCGCCGCCCTCGCGCGCACGCCCTCGCGCGCGATCCCGATCGATGTCGAGAAGGCACTCGCCTGGTTCGAAGAGGGGGCCCGGATCACGCTCGCAGCCGAGCAGCGCGAGGCGATCCGCCATGTGATCGGGGGCAAGATCGTCGTCGTAACCGGAGGACCGGGCACCGGAAAGACCACGCTCGTGAACGGGATCATCCGCATCCTCGAGAAGAAGGGACTGCGGATCCTCCTCGGGGCGCCGACCGGCCGTGCGGCGAAGCGGATGACCGAGGCCACCGGGCGCGAGGCGAAGACGATCCACCGGCTGCTCGAGTTCAGCCCGAAGACGATGTCCTTCGATCGGGACGCAGCGCGCCCGCTGGAAGCCGATCTTGTGATCATCGACGAGTTCTCCATGGTCGACGTGGTCCTCGCGTACAACCTCCTGAAGGCGACTCCGCCCGGGTGCCGCCTCGTGATCGTCGGTGACGTCGATCAACTCCCGTCCGTTGGGCCCGGGAGCGTGCTTCGCGACGTGATCGCTTCGGGGACGGTCGACGTCGTCCGCCTCGAGATCATCTTCCGGCAGGCCGAGCGGAGTCGGATCGTCGTTAACGCCCACCGAATCAACCGCGGTGAGATGCCCCTCCTCGATGACGCGGCGGTGGATGGCCCGTCCGGTAAAGATCTCGACTTCTTCTTCATAGAGCGGAAGGAGCCCGACGAGGTGCTGGCCGCGATCCGGGAGCTCGTCCTGCGGAGGATCCCGCGGCGATTCGGGTGCCATCCGATCGACGACGTACAGGTGCTGACGCCGATGCACCGCGGACTGCTCGGCGCGACAAACCTGAACGGGGAGCTGCAGGCGCTCCTGAATCCGATGGGGGAGGCGATCACGCGCGGGAGCCGAACCTATCGCGTCGGCGACAAGGTCATCCAGCTGCGGAACAACTACGATCTCGAGGTCTACAACGGCGACATCGGGCGGCTGCGCGCGATCGATCCGATCGAGCAGACCGTGCGGGTGAGCTTCGACGAGAAGACCGTGACGTACGACTTCGCCGACCTGGACGAGCTCGCGCTCGCCTATGCCTGCTCGATCCACAAGGCGCAGGGGAGCGAGTTTCCGTGCGTCGTCGTCCCGCTGCACACGCAACACTACGTGATGCTGCAGCGGAATCTCCTGTACACGGCGATCACGCGCGGCAAACGTCTCGTGGTTCTGGTGGGAACGCGACGCGCGCTTGCAATCGCGGTCCGCAACGCGCGCCCGCGTGGACGGTTCACGCGTCTGGCGGAGCGCCTGCGTGGGACGGAGCCGCGCGCAATCGCCCGCACGCCCGGCGGGTTCTAACGCATCAGCAAGTAGCGCAAGGACGCGAGGAACAGGATCCCTCCGAAGATCTTCTTCAGAGTCGCCTGCGGGAGCCCGAGCGCGATCTTCGCGCCGAAGATCGATCCAAGGACCAGCCCGCCGGCGATCAGAGCCGCCGCCCTCCAATTCACCTCGCCCCGTTTCGCGTAGGCGATCGCCGCCATGATTCCGATCGGCGGGAGCAGGACCGCGAGCGAGGTCCCCTGCGCCTTGAGCTGCGTGAAGCCGAAGAGAAAGACGAGGACGGGAACGATGATGATCCCCCCGCCGACCCCGGCGAGCCCGGCGAGCACCCCTGCCGCGATGCCCAGCGCCACCATCCCCAAGTAGAAACCCATCGTCGCCCCCCTTTCTCGGTTTCGCCGAGGGTAGTCCACGAAGGACAGTGCTTCCAGTAGATCCAGGGCCGCGGCCACCCCGGAAAATGCACCCATCCAGACCCGGTTCGTCGTGCCCCCGGCCCACCCCCGGCGACCCAGCGAGATATTCCTCAAGGCCCGTTTTGGCTTATGCTTTGACGTGCAATCGTCGCTCCGGATCGGTAAAGTATCCTCGGTCGATCAAGGATGTCTCCGACCGTGGCTGTGGTAATGGATCCAATGACATCCTGCCGGGGGGGGCGGGTATGGAGTCATACCGCGAATCGATGGTGAGCGGATCCGCGGACCTGATCGCGCAGATCCGGTGCCATCCTTTCATTCTGCAAACGATGGATGGGTCGATCGCCGACGGGCATTTCCGTCGCTTCGCGACCCAAAATTATCTTCGACTGCGGGAGTTCGAGCGCTTTCTCGCCCTGCTATCCGCGCGCGCGCCCGAGAGCGTCCGCGACAAGTTCTGCAGGGCGATGATCAAGAACCACGAGGATATCGAGTGGTGCGAGGAACTCGCGGCAAGGCTCGATATCAATCTCGCGCGGACCCCGATGACGTTCGCCTGCCACGCCGGGGCAGGCCAGATGCTGGCCACCGTCTGTATGCGCTCGTTCGAGGAAGCGCTCACCGTCTGCTACGGGACGGACTTCGCATTGCACGAGGGATGGACGCACGCGCTCCCCAACCTGCGCACGCCGAATCGATGGCAGGAGTTCATCGACCTCTGGGGTGGTGAATCGATCGCCAGGTGGGTCGAGTCGCTTGGCGAGATGATCGACACCCTGGCCGTCGAATGCCCACCAAAGCGACTGCAACGGATGACTGATAGCTTCCGGGCCTCTCTCTACTACAGGCTCCGGTTCTGGGACATGGCTTTTCAGGAAGCCGACTGGTAGTCCGGGTCGGCGACGGGGCGTTGGACGTATGGGATCTTTCAGCGAATCGGTTCGGGGCGGCGCGTCGGATCTCCTGGCCCGCACTTGCGCGCATCCCGTTCTGGCTCAACTCACCGATGGGAAGCTGCCCGACGAGCGGTTCCGCCGCTGGATGGGGCAGATCTATCTCTTCGGACGTGAATCCGAGCGCTTCGTATCGGTTCTTCTCGCCCGCTCGCCACGCGAGATCCGCCGTCCGTTCTCCGAGGCGATGATGAACACGTATGACGACATGGACATTTTCGAGGAGATCGCCAAGCGCGCGGGTGTGGACACGTCTGATCTGCGTATGACCTTCGCCTGCCATTCCTACGTGAACTTCCTCTTCACCGTCGTCCACCTGCACAGCTTCGGCGAGGCGCTATCGGCGGCCTACGGCGCCTTGTACGCGCCCTATGTGTTCTGGTCGGAGGTGAAGAAGGTCCATCCCGCGCCGCTCAAGTGGCAGGAGTTCGTCGACATCTGGAGCGGCGAGGGATTCGCCGGCTGGATCGCGGCGCACAGCCGCGCGATGGATTCCGTCCCCGGGGCCATGCCCGCCGGCCTGATCGACCGGACTGGGGAAGCTTTCCGGATCTCGGTACACTACCATCTCCGGTTCTTGGACATGGTCCTCGAGGACCACGACTGGTAGCCCCATCAGGCCACAAAACAAGCGGGGGGCTCACCACATCCTCCACGTCGTCGAAACGAACGCAGAAGAATAGGCGGGACCCCCGCAGCTTGGTGGAGTCTACCAGAGACCTTTTCCAGCGCAAGTCCGATTTCCATCTGTTTCCGCCCCCTCTACAATCCACGCAAGGAGGGCGCATGGACCCGAACCTTCCGACCCGCGAACAGGCCTGGGACCTCCTCTGCGAGCACACAAAGACCGACGGCCTCCGCAAGCACGCTCTGGCGGTCGAGGCCGCGATGCACGCCTACGCCCGGCACTACGGCGAGGACGAGGATGCCTGGGGAATCGTCGGGCTCCTCCACGACTTCGACTACGAGCGTTGGCCCGACCTCGACAACCACGTCTGGCGGGGCGCGGAGATCCTGCTCGAGCGCGGCTATCCCGAAGACTGGCGCCGCGCGATCATGGGCCACGCCTCCTACACCGGCGTCCCCCGCGATAGTCTCATGGCCCGTTGCCTTTTCGCGGTCGATGAACTGTCCGGCTTCGTGATCGCCGTCGCGCTCGTCCGCCCGAGCAAATCCCTAGCCGAGGTCGACCCGCGCGCGGTCCGGAAAAAGATGAAGGAGAAGGGCTTCGCCCGTTCGGTCAACCGCGAGGAGATCTTCCAGGGGGCGCAGGAACTGGGCATCGAGGACTTCGACGCGCACGTGGCGTTCGTGATCGCTGCCCTGCGCCCGATCGCTGCGGAGCTCGGGATCGGCTGATTCTGGTTTGCCGGCTCAGTGGGGCCTGACGTTCGCGCCGCCGCCATTCTTCAGATAGCGATCGAAGAAATCCACCATCCGTCGGTAGAAGATCAGACGGTTCGACAGCTTTTCCACCGCGTGACCCTCGTCGGCGAAGATCAGGCTGTCGACCGGCGCGCCGCGCGAGGAGAGGGCATGCAGGATCTGCCGCGCTTCGCTCACCGGCACGCGTGGATCGTTCACACCGTGCACGACCATCAGAGCGCCGCGGATTCGGTCGATCCTGTGGATCGGGGAGATCGTGCGCAGGAATTCGACATCGTCCGGCGGACCGTACTCCGAGGCTCGCAGGTCGCGCCGGTAGGCGGCGGTCCCGGCATAGTAGGTCTCGAAGTTCGCGATTCCGACCTCGTCGATCCCCGCCGCGAACAGGTCCGGGTACTCGGTCATCGCGGCAAGCGTCATGTAGCCGCCGTAGGACGCCCCCTTGATCCCGAGCTGCGCCGGGGTCGTCAAGCCGCGCGCGATCAGGTATTTCGCACCCCACGCGACATCCCGGACCGAGTCGAGCCTCTTCTTGTAGTTGTCGGCGTCCTGCCAGGCGCGGCCGTATCCGCTGCTCCCGCGCACGTTCGGCGCGAAGATCCCGTATCCGTGAAGCAGCAAGTACTGGTAGTGCCGGTTGAAGAACGGACGGGATTGCCCCTCCGGTCCCCCGTGGATATCGATGATGAACGGGATCGCGCCGGCGCCGTTCCTGCGGCCCTCCGGCAGGTAGATGAACGCGGGGACCTTTGCCCCGTCGAAGCTCTCGTAACGGACCGGCTCCGGCGGCGCGAACCAGGCCGGGTCGATCCCCGCGTAACTCGAGAACGTCCGCTGCGCGAGACCGCCGTTCGTCCAATCCCAGGTCCACGCGTCGGCCGTCCGGAGCGGGGTGTTGCACAAGAACGAGATCCGCCCCACGTCCGACAGGGCCGGGTTCGTGACGATCCCGTCGAGGGCAGGAACGGGGAGCGCGCGATTCGCCTCGAGATCCCACAGGCGCAGGCGCCCCCATCCGTCCTCATTCACCGTCCACGCGAGAACGCGACGATCGGGGGAGATCGTCAGCGCCTCGCAAGGCCAAGGGGAACTCTCGTCGGGAAACAGAGCGGACGCGCGCGGCGGCTCTCGATCCCACTCAATCTTCGCGGGCCTCGGGATCCCGTCCGGATTACCGTCCGAGATCACGTAAACGGTGTGCGGGTCCTTTCCGAAGGCCGCCGCACTCACCGTGACGTTCTCCTCATGCGGCGTGAGGAGGCGAGAGTCTCCCGTCTGCGTGTCGACGGCAAAGAGTTCGTTGCCGGCGCCCGTCGTCGCGTGCCCGACCAGGAGCCAGCGGCCGTCCTCGCTCACGTCGCTCACCCCGCTCCAACCCCGGGGCTTGAACAGGACTCGCCTCGCCCCCGAATCGATGTCCTGCTCGTAGATGTAGAAGTCGCCCGCGCTGTCGGGATTGCCTCCGAAGTAGACCTCTCGGCCGTCGGGCGAAAACATCGGGAAACCAAAACGCGCGGTGGGCTCGTTCGTGATCGGCCGGGTTGAGCCGGTCCGCGCGTCGCAGATATAGAGCTGATACTGCTCGTTTCCGTCCGGAGCGCTCTGGAGCGCGATCCAACGGTCGTCGCGTGAAAGGTTGAAAGCGCCGATCCCGCTCGGGAGGAACGTGAGCTGATACGGCCCGCCCTCGGGGGTCAGACGGTAGAGTTGCCGGGTCCCGGTCTGAGAGGTGGTGAAGAAGAGGCCGGCTCCGTCGGGCGTGATGAGCGGACTGCCCGCAGCGCCGATCTGCATGAAGGTCTCGATGTCCGGGATCTCCGCCGGCGCAATCGCCACCCCCCCACGCCTTCCCCCTGAGAGGCAGAGGACGAGGGCGAGGCCGATGGCGGGGGCGATCCCGACCGCCCATGACCGCATCCGCCCTCCGCGCGCGGCGTACCTCCGCGCGCCGCGGGAAGCCTAGCACAGCCCGCCCGGCGGCGGCGGTTCCCCACCCCAGGCCCGTCCGGGAGGCAACCTGGAGCCGGTCTCCGGCGTAAGATGGATCTGTCACCGCCATAATCCACCGAAGATGGGAGGGTGTCCGATGTTCCCGATCCCCCGTGCGATGAGATCCCGCCGGATCGCCGCCGTCGCGCTCCTCGCGTTCGCCGGCGCACTAGCCACGATTGGCGCGCCACGCGCCGTACCGGCAGAAGCCGGCTCCACCCCCGGTGTCGTCTGGCTGACCTGCGAGACCTCGGGGAAGGACCAGACGAACATCCGGCTCCCCTTGAAGTGGCTCGCCGCTGTCGAACGCCAGCAGAAGGACCGGTCGATCAAGATCGAGGACGTGCGGCTCAACTGCGGCGAGCTGTGGGACGACTACAAGGACATGCCCGTCGGAGAGACGCACCAGATCCGAAAGGACGTCGACAAGGACGGCGAGCCGTACGTCCTCCGGGTCGTCTCGGTCCCGTTCGCCCGCGATCGGGCGCTGGGCAAGGTCCACATCGTGAGCCGGGACAAGAAGGGGGAGAAGACCGACATCGCGTTCCCGCTCGACATCCCGAAGCTAGTGGAGAGCATCGTGAGCCTGTTCACCGGGCTCTTCGGGGGGGACGCGGCCCGCATCGACGTCGGGGGCATCACGATCGCCGGGCCCGCGGACCTGAAGAAGCTCGCCGACTACGGCCGCTTCGTCTTCCTCGAGTCGGTCGACGCCGACTCGAGCACCGTGCGGATCACGATCGAGTAGGGCCCAAGAACCCACGCAGCGAAAGCCAGGAGCGGCCGAGCGAATTCCGACAAGCCCGGCCGCTCAGCGATTTCACGAAAGGACTGCCCGATCCCTTCTTGACACGGCAACCGCAATACCATACAATCGTATGGCATGAAGGCGCCGGAGTTCGACACGCTGATCCCTTCTCTCTTCCCGGTCCCCCGCGTCCGCGCGGGGCGTCCGATCCGCGCCCGGCGGGTCGATCCGGTGGTCGACGAGACGCCGCGCGCCCAGTTCCGTCCGCTCGCTAGTGCGACGATCCTAAACGAGAACCCGAACCGCGCCCTCGATTTCCGCTGGACGATCAATCCCTACCGTGGATGTGAGTTCGGCTGCTCCTACTGCTACGCGCGCTACACGCACGCCTATCTCGACCATGCGGATCCGGAGAGCTTCGAATCGAGGGTCTACGTCAAGTTCCAGGCCGGGCCGACCCTCGCGGAGACCCTGAAGCCGGGGATGCTTCGCGGCCGTCCCGTCGCGATGGGGACGGCAACCGACCCGTACCAGCCGGCCGAGAAGCGCTTCGGCGTGACGCGCCGTCTCCTCGAGGTGCTCGTCCGATGCCCGGACCTCGAGCTCTCGATCACAACAAAGAGCCCTCTCGTGACCCGCGACATCGATCTCCTGCAGAGGATCGCGCGGGTGGGCAAGAGCGTGCGGATAAACATGAGCCTGATCAGCATGAACCCTCACCTCACGCGGAGCCTCGACCGCCATGCCCCCTCGCCCGGCCGCCGGATCGAGGCGATGCGCGTCCTGCACGCGGCGGGGATTCGAACCGCGATCTTCGTGATGCCGATCCTCCCCGGAATCACCGACTCGGAGGCGGAGATGCGGGCCCTGCTGCGCGCCGCAAAGGAGGCGGGAGCGGAGGCGGCGGTCGGAGACGTCGTGCGTCTGATGGGGAGCGCCCGGACGTCCTTCGAGCCGATCCTGAGGAAGCACTTCCCGCATCTGCTTCCCGCGTATCGTTCGCTGCGCGAGAACGGCGGATGCTTCCCCGCCGATGTCGTGCATCCGATCCGCGAGCGATTCCGCGCGATCCGCGACGAGGTGGGGCTAGAGGCGCGCGCGCCGGAGTCCCCGGCAAATCAGACGGAGAGCGGCTGGCTCTTCTCTTCCATGGAATGCGCGGGAACGCAGGAAGTAAGCGTCGCCCCGAGCACCTGATGTCGATACCAGCGGACGAGCGAGAGCATCATCCACAGGGCCCGCGCGCGATCGACGCGCCCCTCGAGGTGGTCGCGGACGATCCGTCCGACGGCCGCTCCATTCAGAAGTCCCTCGCCGTCGAGTCGCGCGGGTTCGAGCTCCTCGACGAGAAACCCGCGCAGCTCGCGCCGAAACAGACCGGCAAGCGGCACGGAGAGGCCGCGCTTGCGGCGGCGCACGAGCTGCGCCGGAACCGCTTCCGCCGCCGCCCGCCGCAGGATCCGCTTCGTCGCGAACCCGCGGATCTTCCAGTCGATCGGCAGGCGCGCCGCGAACTCGACGACGTCGCGCGCGAGATACGGGGAGCGGCTCTCGAGCGAGCAGGACATGCAGACCCGGTCGATCTTCGTGAGGAGCCCTTCTCCGAGATACGTGCGGAAATCGAGGTACAGTAGCCTCTCGAGATCGCCGTCGCCCCACTCCCCGGCATCGCCGAGCATCGAATCGAGAAGACGCATGGGATCGCCGCCTTCGCGGCCCACCGCCCCTTCGCGCAAGCGCGGTCCGGCGATCGCGCCGGCCTCCTCGGGCGGGAGGGCGCCGAACCAGGCGACATGGCGTTCGAGGGGCGACCGGCCCGCGTCCTGCACGAAACGCTTCAGCAGGAACGGGAGCGCCACCTTCCTCTCGGTCTGCGGCCACGACTCGATCCAGGGCCGCACGACGCGCTCGCGCAGCCACGCCGGCCAGCGCGCGTACCGGGCCGCGAGCCGATGGCCGATATAGGTCGGATACCCGCCGAACAGCTCATCCGCACCCTCTCCCCCGAGGATCACCTTCACGTGCCGCCTCGCCTCCTCGGCAAGGAGGAACGTCGGCAGGACCGCCGGATCGCCGAGGGGCTCGTCCATGTGGCCGGTGAGGAACTCCACCGCCCGCGCGATCGATCCCGCGTCCGCGCGCGCCACGTGATGGATCGTCGACAGGCGCCGCGAGAGCCATGCGGCCGCGCTCCCCTCGTCGTAGGACGGCTCGGCGAACGAGACGGTGAAGGTGTGGAGCCGCTCGGTCGCGCAGCGCGCCGCGACCGTCGCGATCCATCCCGAATCAAGGCCGCCGCTCAGCGCGACGCCGGCGGGAACGTCCCCCATCAGCTGGCGACGGACCGAAGCCTCGATCCGCTCGCGCAGCTCGCGCGCCGCATGGGCTTCGTCGCGCGGACCCGCATCCGACGGATGAGCCCCCGCGAGCGCGTGGGGACGCAGGCTCCAGTAGGTCGAGATGCGCGGCCCCGTCGCGTTCCGCTCGACGATCGCCATCGTCCCCGGGCCCATCTTGCGGATGTCGGCATAGGGTGTGCGTGGGGCCGGGAAGTAGCCGAACGCGAGATAGAGGCTGAGCGCCTCCGGGTCGAGGTCGCGGCCGAGCCCCTCGCACTGCCGCAGAGCCGCAAGCTCGCTCGCGAAATAGAAGATCCCCTGATGGATCGCGTGAAAGAGGGGCTTCTCACCGGCGCGATCGCGCGCGAGGATCATCCTCCCGGCGCGCGCGTCGTACAGCGCGACGGCGAACATCCCCTCGAGACGATCGAAGAGCGCGGTCCCGACTTCCTCGTAGAGATGAAGGATCACCTCCGTGTCGGACCGCGTGCGGAAGGTGTGGCCCTTCTCGAGTTCGCGCCGCAGATCGGGCGCATTGTAGATCTCACCGTTGCATACGAGGTGGATCGTCCCGTCTTCGCTGTGCAGGGGCTGGCGGCCGGTCACGAGGTCGACGATCGAGAGGCGGCGGCTGCCGAGGGCTACGGGTCCCTCCGCGAAGATCCCCCCCTCGTCCGGGCCGCGGTGGTGAAGGGTGCGGGCCATTCGGTCGAGAAGCGCGCGCGGCGGTGGCCCTTCGGAGCACTGGAGAGCGAAGAAACCGAAGATGCCGCACATCTAGTCGCCCCCGGGCCCATCCGGGCGCGGGCCACCAATCATCGGCTCCGGTGCGAACGGGGAAGACGGGCCAGCGACGGGGGGGCGCGACTCCCGGCCCCACAGGCGCCACCGGCCGATCCGCTCCTCGATACGGTACCCTACCGTGGGGGGTTCCTCGTTCCGCGTGATCAGGAGCCTCGTGTCGATGTCATCCGCGCGCAGCCGCGCTTCGAACTCACGCGCACGCCAGACCTGCCCGGCGCCGGGCCCGGCGATCCGGTCGAAGTTCCGTTCGACGTACGTGCTCGTGATCTCCCTCCCGCTGTCCGTCACGACCGGTACGACCCGATCCAGATAGTAGTCCAATCCCGTCGGAAAGCATCGCACAGCCGCGACCGCGCCGCCCCGCGCGCGCACGGCATCGGCCAGCGCGCGCGACGAGTTTACGTCGACGTACCGGAGGATCGGCGCCATCGAGACCGCGATCATGAGCGGGAAGGTGAGCGACATCGCGTACGGCGCGAGGCGCGGCCTTCGCGCGACAGCCAGCAGGAAGATCCCCGAGGCCGCGCAGACGACGCCGATTCCGCCGAAGAGCCGCGCGATCGCATCGCCGAGCGCGGCCGGCTGGCGCATCCAGTGATCGAGGGGGAGTCCGGCGAGAGCGGCGGCGATCGACGCGATCCCGATCGCGAGCAGCATCCCGCCCGGCGCCAGGGTCCACGCGCGGGAGCGCGCTCGCAATCCCTCGGTCTCTCCCGCGAGCAGGATCGCGATCAGCGGGAACGCCGGGAGCACGTAGCCCCCGAGCTTGCTCCGCGACAGCGAGAAGAAGAGGACGATCACCGCGACGGCCGCGAGCACCCCGCGATCCGCCGACGGGCGCGCAAGGCCGCCGCGCGCGACCCCGCGCGCCCACGCCGGGATCCTCGCCAGCGCTGCCAGGCTCCACGGGAAGAGACCGAGGGACAGGATCGGCGCGTAGTACCAGACAGGCCCCGTTCGGTGGAACGTCGGCTTCGTCAACCGCTCGACCGTCTCGACAACGAGCGCATAGCGCAGGAACCCCGGCTCGCGGCGCTCGACCGTCCAGATCCAGGGCGCGACGCACGCGACGAAGAGAACGATCCCGAGCGGATGGAACACGCGCCCCAAGCGGTACGGCCGGCCTTTCCCGAGCGCCAGCGCGACGATCGCCAGAAGCGGCAGGAGGAGCCCGACCGGCCCCTTCGTCAGCACCGCGAGCGCTATCGCGACCCACGCAAGCGGACCGGCCCAGCGGTGTCCCGCCCGTCCCTCCTCTGCGAGCCAGATCGCCGTGGTAATGAAGAACGTGAGGCCGATGTCGAAGATCACCGTCCGCGCGAAGAGAACAAACAGCGGGACCGTGGCGAGGATCGCTACGGCGAGGTCCGCTCGGCGCCTCCCGGCGAGGCGGCGCGCAAGGAGCCAGGTCACGGCGAGCGCGCCCGCCGCGAAGAAGACCGACGGGAGCCGGGCGGCGGTCTCACCCTTCCCGAACGCCCCGAAGCTCAACGCCACGATATCGAAGTAGAGCGCGGGCTTATCGAGGTACGGCAGCCCGTGAAGCTGCGGGACGATCCACTCCCCTGCTTCGCGCATCTCGCGCGCCACCTCGGCGTTGCGACCCTCATCGGGATCGAGGAGCGGGACGCCGATCGTCGCCCGCAAGGCCGCAAGGAGGAAGGCGAGGAGCGCCACGATGGCGACACGCCTAACACTATAATTGTCAGCAGATTGCGGCCAGATCCCAGGCTGCCCGGGTTCTTCTGGCGGGCTCACTTCTCGACGATGGATTTCGACGGATCCCTCCCGGGTGGCGGCGGGTTCATCAAAATCGATCAGATCGGGCGATATTTCATTGACAACCCCGACGCGCTCGCTAGAATAACTGGTTCGGTTTCAGTCGAACCAGCGGAACTTACCGTCGGGTTTCGGCTACTAGACGGAGAGACTGACCGGCGCCTGTGTTGGGCACACTTAGGTTCCCCCCTGGTGCCCTGCGGAGGGCCGGCTGGTCTCACCCCTTGTGAACGGGCGGAGGCGATCGGTCCAGGTTCGCCCCGTCCGTTCCTGTTTCGGCGGCTCCTCACCTGCGGGCGCTCCCGACGGGCCCGGGATTCCATGGATCTCCTGGAGCGACTCAACCTCGAGCTTCTCCTCGCGGAGCGCTTGGATCGCCTCGATCGACGCGCGCGCCCCCTCGATCGTCGTGATGCACGCGACGCCCCTCTCGAGCCCGGCGAAGCGGATCGCCTTCTCGTCGTAGAACGACGCCCGCCCGAGCGGGGTGTTGATGATCAGTCCGACAGTCCCGCTCCGGATGCGATCGACGATGTGCGGGTGCCCCTCGTTGACCTTGTAGACGGTCGCGCACTGGATCGCGTTTCGGTGGAGCCAGCCTGCGGTGCCGATCGTCGCAAGGAGATCGAATCCCATCGCGGCGAACGCGGAAGCGACCTCGAGGAGCGCCGGTTTGTCGACGTCGCAGACGCTCAGGAAGACCGTCCCCTCGTTCGGGAGCTTCACGCCCGCGCCGGCGCACGCTTTCGCGAACGCTGCGCCGAACCCGCGCGCGATCCCGACGACCTCGCCCGTCGAACGCATCTCGGGGCCGAGGACCGAGTCGACCTCCGGAAACCTACGGAACGGGAACACCGGCATCTTCACGAAATACCGCGGGGCGCGCGGATCCGGCGGGAGACCCAGGTCCTCGATCTTCGCCCCGAGGAGGACGCGCGTCGCGAGCGCGGCGAGCGAGAGCCCGATCGCCTTGCTGACGTACGGCACGGTCCGCGCGGCGCGCGGATTCGCCTCGAGGACGTAGGCTTGCCCGTCCTTCACCGCGAACTGCACGTTCAGGAGGCCGATCGCCCTGAGCGCCACGCCGATCCGCTTCGTGTGATCGGCAATCTCCTCCTGTACCGACGCCGGCAGGCGATCGGCGGGAAGGACGCAGCTCGAATCCCCCGAGTGGATCCCGGCCATCTCGACGTGCTGCTGGATCCCGGCGATCCAGACCGATGCGCCGTCGCATAGCGCGTCGACGTCGACCTCGATCGCCCCGGCGAGGAAGCGATCGAGGAAGACCGGATGGTCCACGGAGATCCGATCGATCCGCTCCGTCCGCTCCAGCCAGGCGCGCAATCCCGCCTCGTCGTGAAGGCGGATCATCCGCGTCCCCCCGAGGACGTAGGACGGGCGGACCATCACCGGGTAGCCGATTCTCTGCGCGAGGGCGACGGCCTCGTCCACGCTCGTCGCGACGCCGTGCTCGGGGACGGGGATGCCGAGCTTCGAGGCGAGTCCACCGAAACGGAGGCGGTCCTCGGCGAGATCGATCGACTCAGCCGACGTCCCGAGGACCGGAACGCCGAGCTTCTCGAGCGGACCCGCAAGCTTGAGCGGCGTCTGCCCGCCGAACTGGAGGATCACGCCGCCGGGGCGCTCGCGCTCGACGACCTCCAGCACGTTCTCGAGCGTGAGCGGCTCGAAGTAGAGGCGGTCCGAGGTGTCGTAGTCGGTCGAGACCGTCTCTGGATTGCAGTTCATCAGGATCGATTCGACCCCGTTCGCGCGCAGGGCCGCCGCCGCCTCGCAGGCGCACGCGTCGAACTCGATCCCCTGGCCGATGCGGATCGGGCCGCCGCCCAGGATCAACACCTTGGACCGCTGCGTCGGGGCCGACTCGTCCTCGGTCTCGTAGGTCGAGTAGAGGTAGGGCGTGTGCGACTCGAACTCGCCGGCGCAGGTGTCGATCCGGTGATAGACCGGGCGCAACCCGAGCGTGCGGCGCGTTTCCCGGATCTCGGCCTCGGTGACGTCGAGCAGCGTCGCGATGCGCTGGTCCGAGAAACCCTCGCGCTTGGCGTGCAGAAGGAGCTCGCGCGGCATCTCGGCCAAGGAGTAGGCGCGCAGGGCGTCCTCGGTCTCGAGGATGATCCGGATCTGGTCGATGAACCACGGATCGATCGAGGTCTGTGCGGCGACATCGTCGTACGCCATCCCGTCGCGCAGCGCGTCCGCCACGGCGAGGATCCGCTCGGGTCCGGGCGTGGCGAGCGCGAAGCGGATCTCTCCCTTTCCGGGCCAGGGGTCGAATCCGTCGAGGCCGTTCTCGAGCGAGCGCAGCCCCTTCTGGAGCGCCTCGCGGAAGGTCCGGCCGATCGCCATCACCTCCCCGATCGAGCGCATCTCGGTCGAGAGGACCGCGGGGCTCTCGGGGAACTTCTCGAAATCCCATCGCGGGATCTTGACCGCGACATAGTCGAGCGCGGGCTCGAAGCACGCGGGGGTCTTGCGCGTGATGTCGTTCGAGATCTCGTCGAGCCGGTAGCCCAGGGCGAGGCGCGCCGCGATCTTCGCGATCGGAAATCCGGTCGCCTTGCTCGCAAGGGCCGACGATCGCGAGACGCGCGGGTTCATCTCGATCACGACGCGGCGGCGCGTCTTCGGATGGACGGCGAACTGGATGTTGCTCCCGCCCGTCTCGACGCCGACGGTCCGGATCACGCGGAACGCGTCGTCCCGCATCGCCTGCAGCTCACGGTCCGTCAGCGTCATCGCGGGCGCGACCGTGATCGAGTCGCCCGTGTGCACGCCCATCGGGTCCAGATTCTCGATCGAGCAGACGACGACCGCCTGGTCCGCGCAGTCCCGCATCACCTCGAGCTCGAACTCCTTCCAGCCGAGGAGGGACTCTTCGATCAGGACCTCCGTGGTCGGCGAGGCGCGAAGCCCGCGGGCGACGACCCTGCGGAACGTGTCCAGGTCGTGCGCCGCGCCGCTCCCGGTTCCGCCGAGCGTGAAGGAAGGGCGGATCACGGCGGGCAGGCCGATCTCGGCGATGCAGGCCTCGGCCTCCTCGAGCGTTCGGCAGAGGCGCCCAATCGGCACGACGAGGCCGGCCGCGCGCATCGCCCCCTGGAACGCGAGGCGGTCCTCCGCGAGACGCATCGCCTCGACCGACGCGCCGAGGACGCGGACGCCGTAGCGATCCCACACGCCGCGCTCCGCGAGGGCGATCGTCAAGTTGATCGCGGTCTGCCCCCCGACCGTCGGGAGCACCGCGTCGGGGCGTTCCTTCTCGACGATCTTCTCGACGATCTCGGGGACGAGCGGCTCAAGGTAAGTCGCGTCCGCGAGGGTCGGCGAAGTCATGATCGTGGCCGGGTTCGAGTTGACGAGGATCACGCGGCATCCCTCGTCGCGCAGCGCCTTGATCGCCTGCGTCCCCGAATAGTCGAACTCGCAGGCCTGCCCGATCACGATCGGTCCCGACCCGAGGACAAGGACCGACGCGATCCCCGGGCTACGGGGCATCGGCAACGGCCTCACGGCTCAGGGCGCCGACGAACTCGTCGAAGATCACGCGCGCGTCGTGCGGGCCCGGGGCCCCTTCCGGATGGAACTGGTAGGACCAGAGGCGCCGCTCGCGGTCGATGAACCCCTCGCCCGTGCCGTCGTTCAGGTTGATGTGCGTCAACATGACGCCGTCCGGGAGACTGTCGACGTCGACCGCGTAGTTGTGGTTCTGCGAGGTGATCGTGACCGCGCCGGTGCGCAGGTCCTGCACCGGGTGGTTCGCGCCGTGATGGCCGAAGCGGAGCTTGCGGATCCGCCCGCCGAGTGCGAGTCCCGCGAGCTGATGGCCGAGGCAGATTGCAAGCGTCGGGTAGCGGTCGACGGCATGGCGGACCGTCCCGACAAGTGAGATCAGGGCCTCGGGGTCCCCGGGGCCGTTCGAGAGGACGACGCCGTCGGGATGCAGCGAATCGAGGAGAGCGGGATCCGTATAAGCCGGCAGGATTGTGAGCCGGCATCCGCGGATCGCGAGCGCGCGTGCGATCGATTCCTTGAGGCCGTAATCGAGGATCGCGACATGCGGCACACTGCTGTCGCCGCAGGCATGGGGGTGACGCGCGGGCGCGTCCGCGCCGGCGTGGCGCCGCACGCCTCCGTCCTCGCCCGGCTCGCGGAAATGCGGCCGCGGGGACGTGACGTCGGCGACGAGGGAGCGCTCGGACATCGGCGGGACCTGGCGCGCCAGCTCGACCGCTTCCTCGGGATCGTGGATGCGCGTCGTGAAGTAGGCGCGCATCGTGCCGTGCTCGCGCAGGTGCAGCGTGAGCGCGCGCGTGTCGACCCCGTCCATGCCGCAGAGGCGATGGCGGCGGATGAACTGCCGGAAGCTCGCGGTCGATTCGGGATGCGCGGGGCGCTCGCACAGATCCCGCACGATGACGCCCTCCGCCCACGCGCGGGGCGACTCGCCGTGCCCTTCGTGGATCCCGTAGTTGCCGATGTGCGGGGAGGTGAAGACGATGAGCTGTCCGCGATAGGACGGATCGGTAACGACCTCTTGATACCCGGACATCGCCGTGCAGAAGACGATTTCGGCCCCGGCTTCGGTGCTATGACCGAACGAGCGGCCGTGGAAAATCCGCCCGTCCTCGAGGGCAAGCAACGCCTGCATTCTTGGCCTCCGTCGGCCCGGAGGAGGGGTGCGTGGAGCGTTTCCCCGGGACCTGGAGTATCGCGGTCTGTCTCAGTATCCGGGCCTAACTCATGCTAGATAGCATCACGCGGGGTCGCAAGGCTCAATCGGCCCGGGCGACCCGGAATCCGCTTGCGGCGCCGCGGCGAAACGCTCGACCAGGCTCGCGATGAGAGCGCGCACCCGCAGCCGATCGCGCCAGCGGGCCGGGATCGCGTCGGGACCCTGACGTGCGCCGAGGAGCGCGCCGGCGATCGCCGCGTGCGTGTCGGCGTCCCCCCCGCGATGGACGAGGTCGAGGAGGATCCCCTCGAGCGACGCGGCGGGTCGCGAAATCGCCCAGAACGCGGACTGCAGGGTCCTCAATACGTGCCCGCGCTCGTGGCCCGCCCAGTTCCCTCTCCCCGGTTCCCATTCGCCTCGGGCGACCTCCTCCAGCGCCGCGGCGGTCCGCTCATCCCAGGCGCACGCGCGCGCGGCATCGAGCGGATCGGAGTCGCCGCGAACCGCGGCCGCGACGCCCTCCGCCACGGCGATGGCGGATCCGAGGCAGACCGCGGCGGGATAGGTCATCGCGGAGGCGGCGATCGCGGAGGTCCAGCGAAGGTCTGTCTCGAACGCGAGGGCCGCGCCGACCGCCGCCGCGCGCGAGAGGGCGCCGTTGAACTCCGTCCGGCGGTGCGCGCGATCGAACGCCTTGCGGGCCGCGACGACCGGCGGGTCCTCGATGTAGCCGCTCAGGATCCCGCGCGTGAGGTGGCCGAAATCTCGCGGGCGCCCGACGACCCAGCGCGCGAGCGCCTGCCCGAGGCGATCGCGGTCCCGCGCGAGGTGAACGGTTCGTCCGCTCGCGATCTCGCGAAACCAGAGGAGCGCGAATGTCGTCTCGCGCGTCGGATATCCGGGACCCCACCCACGCCCGCTCACGAAGTCGCGAAACGGCCCGTGGACACGCGCGATCTTGTCGGCCGGCCAGTTCTCGACCGGCGCTCCCAAGCTGTCGCCGGCGGCAAGACCGAGGAGCGATCCCTCGATCCGCCGCAGGACGGCCGGGTCCCGCGTGCGCGGCGCGGAAGCCGCGCGCGCGTCGGCGACGGAGCCGGTCGGCGGGGTCGCCGCATCCGGCGGTCCGGCCTCGGGCCGCTCCTCGATCGCGATCGCGTCGCACGCGCCGCCGCTCAGCGCATCGATCTCGAGGACCGCCGTCCTCGTGCGCTCGAGATCCGCCCCAGTCGGGACCAAGACCCGCGCGATGAGCGGGCGCGCGCCGGCAAGGCGCCAGCGTGCGAGCGTTGCGACGAACGACGCCGGAAGCGACGTCTCGCCGGGGGCGCATCGCCCCCCGCCGGCGCGGAGAGCCTCATCGAGATCGATCCAGCGGATCGCATCCGGAAGCGGCTCATCCGGCGACAGACGAGATCCGACCAGCTCCTCTCGCAACCAGACGCTCATCGCAGAGGACGCTCCTCCCCTTCACACACGCGATCCTTCTCACGAACCGGGCGGATCCGGACGATCTATTATCGAGCCTCCACGCCCATGCCGTGCCCAAAACGCTACGGACGGCCCGGGGATGTGTCAAGGAAACTGCAACGGCGCAAAGAAGTTAGCTGATCCGGCCGGATCCTCCGGCGGGCGGCGGACCCGGGACCGGTCTCGGGTGCTTTCTTGGAGCAAATGGCGGTGGTAGCGGCTACGATGGGGTCATGGATCGGCGGGATCTCGTCCCGCGTCATTCATCCAAGCACCCACCGAGATGATGTTCGAAGAACGCCGCAGGCGGATCGGCCCGGCGGATCATCGCTTGGAACGCAGGATATGTGTGTGAGGGGACACGGGCGCGGACGGGCCGCCGGCGCGATCCACATCGCCTGTCCCGGCAGTCACGGAAGGATTGCGGATCGCTGATGCTTGTCACGATTCACGGCCATTTCTACCAGCCGCCGCGAGAGAACCCATGGACGGGGCGCATTCCCGTGCAGGATGGGGCGGTTCCGTATCACGACTGGAACGAGAAGATCGCCGCCGAATGTTATGCACCGAACGCGCGTAGCCGGATCCTCGATGAGAAGGGCCGGATCGAGGAGATCGTCTCGACGTACGAGTGGCTGCATTTCGACTTCGGCCCGACGCTGCTCAACTGGCTCGAGACCGAGATGCCCGACGTGTACACGGAGATCTTGCGCGCCGATCAGCGATCGCGCGCGCGGAACGGCGGCCACGGCAACGCGATCGCACAGGTGTACAACCACATGATCCTGCCGCTCGCGAGCTATCGCGACAAGCGGACGCAGGTTCTCTGGGGACTCCGCGATTTCGAGCATCGCTTCGGCAAGCCGAGCGAGTCGATCTGGCTCTCGGAGACGGCGGTCGATCTCGAGACGCTGCGAATCCTGATCGAGTTCGGGATGCGCTACGTGATCCTCGCGCCCGCGCAGGCGAAGAGGATCCGTCCGATGGCCGGAGGAGCTTGGACCGACGTCTCGGGGGCGCGGATCGATCCGCGGCGCGCGTATCGCTGGCGCGCGCCCGGCAATCCCGGCAAGGGGATCGCCGTATTCTTCTACGACGGGCCGATCGCGGCCGCGATCTCGTTCGAGCACCTGCTGCGCAACTCGTCGATCCTCGCCGATCGACTGCAGCTCGCGGGGCGAGGGGCGACCCCGAGCGCGTTGATCCACGCGGCCACGGACGGCGAGATCTACGGGCACCACGAGCCGTTCGGCGACATGTGCGTGGCCTACCTCGCGCGGCGCGAGGGACCGCTGCGCGGGATGGAGTTCACGAACTACGGGCATTATCTCGACAAGGAGCCTCCGACGTGGGAGGTCGACGTCGACTTCGGCGAGTCCGGCGAAGGGACCTCGTGGTCGTGCGCGCACGGCGTGGGCCGATGGAAGCGCGATTGCGGGTGCTCGACCGGCGCGCTTCCCGGATGGAACCAGAAGTGGCGCGCGCCGCTCCGGCGCGGCCTTGAACATCTGCGCGATCGGCTCCTCGAGGTCTACGTCGCGGGAATCTCCGATCTCGTGCGTGATCCGTGGGAGGCGCGCGACGCGTACATCGACGTCCTTCTGACGCCCGAAGAGCGCGGGAGGTGGCTCGAGTCGCATGCGCGCGGCGCGCTCGACGCCGGGGAACGCCAGCGGCTCTGGCGGCTCCTCGAATCGCAGCGCATGGGAATGTTCATGTTCACGTCGTGCGCCTGGTTCTTCGCGGACGTGAGCGGGCTCGAGGTCCAGCAGGTCCTGGGCTATGCGGCGCGCGCGATCGAGCTGGCGCAGCCGTTCTGCCGCGCGGACCTCGAGGAGGGGCTGCTCGGCCATCTCACCGACGCGCGCAGCAACATCCCGTCGATGGGGACGGGCGCGGACATCTGGAAGCGATTCATCCGCCCGATGCGACGCTCTCCGGCGGCGATCGCGATCGAAGCGGCCGGCCTGCTGGCCGCGGGGCAGGACGGGCTGCAAGCCAGCTCGCCGGCCTTCGCGATCGAGGTCGAGTCCGTCGAGGGGAACTTGCGTGACGGCGAGATGCGGGGCCGAATCCATGTACGGGACCGCGCGACCGAGGAGACCCGCGGCTTCGACGTCGAGGCTCGGAACGATCCCGACGAACTCGTGATTCTGCGGGTCCGCGACACCGCGACGGGCGCGGAGGAACAGAGGAAGGTCGACGATCTCCCGTACGAGGCGAAGCTCCGCATCGTGCAGGCCCTGCTGGCGGACAAGCGCGCGCGGGACGAGGCGCGATTCGACGAGATCTTTGAATCGTCGCGCGGGCTCATGGAGCGGTATCGCGCGATGGGACTCGTCCTACCGCCGATCTTTCAGGCTCTGGCGAGCGACGCGGTCGCACGTCGCCTCGCGACGGCGGCGGACAGGCTCGCGGAGATCGCGCCGCGCTCGCTCGCGGGAGAGGACGTGATCGCGGGAACGGCGGAGGTCCGCAAGCTGGCGAGCGCAATCGGCGTGCAGATGGACGCCGGTCCGGTCGCCCGCGTGATCGAGCGGGCGATTGACCGCAACCTCGATCCCAATGTACAGGGCGTCGGGACCGGAGAGATCGCCCGAACGATCGGGATGCTGGAAGCCGCCGAGGCGGCGGGGATCTCAATTCCCCGTACAAATCTCGAGGAAAGGGTCTATGCTCTGCTTTCGAACCACCGGAGCTGGGTAGCCGCAAGACTCGCGGGTCGACCCGTAGCCGATACAGGGATCGACGTGGATCTTCTCGTCAAACTGGCAGAGCTATCGAACTTGAGCCTGCGCATGTGGAATATGGCGCCGGCGCATTCCGTCGATTAGGAAACTGGAGGGAGTCTTCTGATGAGACCCGAAGAGTTGGCTGCGAAGTCCAAGAAAGATCTGCTCGAGCTCGCGCGCAAGCATGACATCGCAGGCCGAAGCGCCATGTCGAAGGAAGATCTCGCGCGGGCCGTCGCGCGGGCGTCGGCGCCGTCGAAGGGCCACGACGCGAAAGGCCACGCGAAGCCGGAGGCGAAGGGCCGCGCGGCGAGGGAGCAGGATGTGCGCGCCGGGGGACCCGTGGTGAAACCGGCCCCCGCACCGAAGCCGCAGGAGCCTCCTACAGCCCGAGCGCCCGAGAGATCGCCCATGGGGACGCCACCCCGCCCGGAGCCCGCGGGTCCCGAGGCGAGAAGCGACTCGCAGACACCGGCACCTCGGCCCGACAGCAGAGGCGAGGGACGAAGAGAGGAAGCCGATCGGAGGCCGGGACGTCCGGGGCCGCCGCCCTCGCGTCCCGTGCCGCCCGTGAATCGCTCGCGTTCGCCGCGGGGTCGTGACGTCCCCCGGCGAGGGATCCCTCCGATCGATCCGGCGATGAAGCTCTCGCGTGTCGAGGAGATCCGCAAGAGCCAACCAGGTCGCGCCGGCCGACCCGAGGACCGGTACGGGCGCAGGGGCCCCGGCGGACCGCGGGAGGGCGGCGGACGTCCGCCGCTCCGCGGGGGCGAGCCTCTTCCGCAGACGCGTCGCGATCACGAGGAGAGGAACATGCAGGCGCGCGAGCACCTGCGCCGCTCCGGCGAGGGCGTACCACGCCCCGGACCGTACACGCCGCAGCATGATCGGCCGCGCGATCGGGACCGCGATCGGGATCGCGGGCGGGATCGAAATCGAGATCGCGACCGCCGCGGGATCGAGCCGCCGCGGACCGCGCCGATTCCGGAGCGCTATTCCGCGCCGCCGGTCCCGACACAGCCGCCGGCCCCGTTGCAGCCGCCGTCGTCTCAGCCACCGCCGCTCCCGCCGCAAACACCGCCGGCGCCGCCTTCCTATCGCGGCGGCGAGGCGGGTCGCGGCGGGCATCCGCTCGAGCTTCCGGAAACTTACGGCGTCGACCGTCTCGTGATCATGGTGCGCGATCCCTACTGGATCCACGCGTACTGGGAGATCACGCCGGCGTCGATCGCGCGGGCGCGCCAGCAGCTCGGAAGCCAGTGGGAAGGACACCGCTGGATCTTGAGGATGCACAGCTATCCCGAGGGAAACGGGCAGGCGAGCCCCACGTTGTTCGAGATCGACGTCAACGCAGATGCGCGGAACTGGTACCTCCGCGTACCCCATCCCGACTGCTCGTACGAAGCGATGATCGGGATCATCACGCGCGACGGGACCTTCTACCCGTTCGCGCGCAGCAACCGCGTCCGCACGCCGCGCGACACAATAAGCGAAGTGACCGACGTCCAGTGGGCGACGACGCAGGAGGAGTACCAGAAGATCTATCAGGCGTCCGGCGGCCACATGATCGGGGCCTCGTCCGGCGAAGCGCGCGAGGAGATCCGCCGCCGGCACGAGGAGGCGCTCTTCTCTGGGATGCTCGGAAGCATGGGGAGCGGCGCGATGGTTCAGCGGCCGCGCGGTTTCTGGTTCCAGGTGAACACGGAGCTGATCCTGTACGGCGCGACCGAGCCGGACGCGCACGTGACCGTCCAGGGGCGGCAGATCGTTCTTCGCCCGGACGGTACTTTCACATTGCGTTTCCAGCTCCCCGACGGGATCCAGGAGATCCCGTGCGTCGCGACCTCGGCCGACGCGATCTCGAAGAGGACGATCACGCCGGTGGTCCGCCGGCACACGACGAGCGACGAAGCGGAACCCGCCCCCAACCCGGGCGAGACCAAGTAAGCGAAGAGGAACAGGTAAAGGCCGATGGAGAAGGGATATCTGTGCCTGGTCCTTCACGCTCACCTGCCGTACGTTCGCCATCCGGAATTCGAGGACTTCCTCGAAGAGGACTGGCTCTACGAGGCGATCACTGAGACCTACGTTCCGCTGATCCGGATCTTCGAGCGTCTCACCGGCGACGGCGTCCCCTTCCGGATCACGATGTCGGTTTCGCCTCCCCTCGCTGGGATGCTGAGCGATCCGCTGCTTCAGGAGAGATACGTCCGACACATCGACAAGCTGATCGAGCTCGCGGGCAAGGAGATCGAGCGGACTCGCTGGATGCCGGAGTTCCTGCCGCTCGCCCAGCGCTACTACGACATGTTCAAGGAGACCCGCGAGGTCTTCGTCGATCGATACGATCGCAACCTCGTCAAGGCGTTCCGCAAGTTCCAGGACGCGGGCGTCCTCGAGGTGATCACCTCGGGCGCCACGCACGGCTTCCTCCCGCTGATGATGGGCGATCGCAACTGCTGGCGCGGCCAGGTGCTGACCGCCGCCCGCGACTACGAGCGGCACTTCGGCCGGCCTCCGCGCGGGATCTGGCTGCCGGAGTGCGGATACGAGCCGGGTGTCGAGGACATCCTGAAAGAAGCCGGGATCCGCTACTTCTTCACCGACTCGCACGGGGTGCTTCACGCGAACCCGCGGCCGAAGTACGGCGTCTTCGCGCCGATCATCACGAAGTCCGGCGTCGCCGCGTTCGGGCGAGATCTCGAGTCGTCGAAGTCCGTCTGGAGCGCCAAGGAAGGGTACCCGGGCGACTATCACTACCGCGAGTTCTACCGCGACGCCGGTTGGGACCTCGAGTACGACTACGTCCGACCCTATCTGCACAAGGACGGCAACCGATCGAACCTCGGCATCAAGTACTACCGGATCACCGGCCCGGGAGATCACAAGGAGCCGTACAACTTCGAGTGGGCGAGCGAAAAAGCGGCGTCGCACGCGGGGAACTTCATGTTCAATCGCGAGCGGCAGGCCGAGCACCTGAACGGCCTCCTGGGACGCCCGCCGATCATCGTGGCCCCGTACGACGCGGAACTTTTCGGCCACTGGTGGTTTGAAGGTCCGCAATGGATCGAGTTCCTCCTCCGCAAGATCGCATTCGATCAGAACGTCGTCGGGACGATCACGCCGAGCGAGTACCTCGAGCGCTTCCCCGTGAACCAGGTCGCCGCCCCGTCCCTGTCGTCGTGGGGCTACCTGGGATACTCCGAAGTCTGGTTGAACGGGTCGAACGACTGGGTCTATCCGCACCTCCACATGACGGCCCGGCGGATGGTCGAGCTGGCCAACCGCTATCGGGATGCGGACCCCGATCCGTTGCGGGACCGCGCGCTGCGACAGGCGGTGCGGGAGCTGCTCCTGGGGCAAAGCAGCGATTGGGCATTCATCATGAAGACGGGGACAATGGTGCCGTATGCAGAACAAAGGACGCGGGAACACCTCACCAACTTCAACAAGCTCTATCATGACATTCTCTCCGGGCAAATCGATGAGCGGTGGCTGTCGACCGTCGAGCATAAGAACAATCTGTTCCCGTCGATCGATTACAAGGTTTATGCGGATCCCCGGTAGAACCGGCGGGATCGCGATCGCCTTCTGCGCCGCCTTGCTGCTGCTCGCCGCTGCCGGTCCGGCCGGCATCTGCGCGGCAGGCGCACCCGCGAAACCGGGCACGCAGATCGATCGGCACATCCCGGCGCTTCAGGATTCGACCGACCTCGGTCCCGCGATCTACTCGTTCAACGAACGCTACAAGTACGATCTGATGCCCGCTGATTCCGCGCTCTACGGGACGCCGGATCAGTTCCGCATCCTCTATCCCAACGAGTACTGGAACGATCGCCTCGGCAAGATCACGAACGAGGACGGGTCCCTCGCCTGGCTGACCTCCCAGGACATGCTGGCCCTGGCGCGGATGTTCGACTTGACCGGCGAACGCTGGTACCTCGACTGGCTCGGCAAGTACGCGGAAGGGACAATGCAGGCGCGCGATGACATCGCCGGAAAGAAAGACCAGGAAGGGCGTCTCGATCCGGGTTGGGGGAGCACGCGCTACGGGAACCAAGAGCGGCGGATCTACCTCGTCCATTCGGGGCTGATCGTCGAAGCGACCCTGGAATACGTCATCCGAGCGAGGAAGGTCGAAGGGATCGACTCGAAGTCGCTCGACAAGCTTGTCGAGCGGTGCCGGGAGACGTTGATCTATCACGACTACCAGCTCGATCCCGGCTCCCCGCCCGGGGAGACGGCCTACCTTTCGGGGCGGGAGGAGCCGGACCGCAAGGACACCTGGCAGCCGTACAACCGGCAGAACCTGCTCGGCCGCGATTTCTACCTCTTGTACAAACTGACCGGGGACGAGTCGTATCGGACGCGGAGCGAGAAGCTCTACACGTTCTTCAAGCATCACATCGAGCTGACCCCGTCGGACGCCTACGTGTGGGAGTATGAACCGATCCGGTTCGCCAAGGGCCCGATTCAGGTTGCATCCTGCGACGACATCTCCCATGCGACCTACACGATCGAGCCGGTCATCGCCGCCGCGCGCGAGAACTTCGTCTTTCAGCAGACGGACATCCAGCGTCTGGCGAACACCTTCACCAAATACATCTACGTTGGGGATGGCGTCTTCCAGACAAGCATGGGCTGCCGCGTGAACTTCACGCCGCGGGAGATGGACCGCCTCTACGCGTGGCTTCCCGTATCGGAGGCGGACCCTCGGGTCTACTGGCTGCTCCATCGTTTCTACCTTCACAACGTGGCGAAGCCCGTCCCGCTCGCGATCGCGTACTTCGCGATCTTCCGCCCGAAGGGCATGGCAGGAATCGACACGAGGGTGAAGTAGCACGCACGGCTTGCGACGGGATCGATTCCTCTGGATTGTGCTCGCGGTTGCCGCCGCCCTGCGATTCTGGCGAATCGCGGGCGATCTGCCGTACGTGTTTCACTTCGATGAGCCGACGCTCGTCAACAACGCGATCTGGCTGATTCAGCATCGGAGCCTGAACCCGCACTTCTTCAACTACCCGACGGGCTTGATCTACGTTCTCGCGGCGCTTTACGGGATCGTGGCGCTCGGCGGGATGATCCTCGGTCGTCTCGGCGACGCGCAGGCCGCCGTCGCGTGGCTTGCGTCGCACACGTATCCGCAACCCCCCGAGGGGGGCGTGATCTATTTCTACCCGACGATCGGCGTCCCCGCGCTGTATCTGATCGGACGCAGCTTGAGCGCTGTCGCGGGGCTCGCCGCGATCGTCCTTACCTACGAGATCGGGCGACGCGTCACGAAAGGACTTGCTCCCGCGCGCATCGCAGCCCTCGCGATGGCGATCTCGCCCCTCGCGGTCGAACACTCGCGCCTGATCACCACCGACATGCCGGCGGCCGCGCTGGCAACCGGATGCATGCTCGCGATCCTCTCGGCATGGGAACACGGAACGGCTCGGCGATGGATCACGGCCGGCGCGCTCGGTGGTCTCGCCGCCGGCGTGAAGTACAACGCGGGACTGGTCGTGCTGGTTGTGGCGGTTCTTGCCGTCTGGATGGGTCGCGCGCGGATCGGCAGAGGCCCCGAGTCCGACGTCGAACACAAGCCCGCGGAGAAACCGTCCGGCATGGCGGAGCCGCTCCGCCTTCTGGCCTACGCCGCGGTCGCCTCGATCATCGCGTTTCTGATCACGACCCCGTTTTCCGTTTTCGATCCGGCGACCTTCGCTCGGGACTTGGGATACGAGATGCACCGCGTCGGCTCGATCACCGCGTCCTTCAAAGGCGCCGAAGCGGTGCAGGCGGCGCCCGCCGAGAAGGTCGTCTGGGTCTTCCTCTACAACCTGGGATTCCTCGGCTTGCTCGCGATGGTCTGGGGAGGGGTTGTCACGGCGCGCATGCGCCGGTTCCCGATGGCCGCGATCCTCGCGTGGGCCGTGATCCTGCTCTTGCCGATCCTGCGATGGAAGAGCCTCTACCCTCGGTACCTGCTTCCGGTTTGGCCCGCCGTGATGCTCATCGTCTCCGTCGGGATCGTCGACGGCGCCGCGCGAATCAGGAGACTGGCCGGTAAGAGGGTCCCCGCTCTCGCACCGATGGCCCTTCTATGCATCGCTGTATTCTCGCCGGGCGTGTTCCACCTCGCCCAACTCGAATCGAAGTGGACCGGCCACGATCCGCGGGCCGCGATGACCACTTGGCTCGAGCAGAACGTCCCGGACGGCGAGCTGATCATCTGCGAGCCGGTGGGGGCCTTCCCGGATCCGCATCGTTACAGCATCAAGACGGTCGATTTCCTTGGGTTGTCAGCGCCGGAATCCTATTCCGCAGCCGGCGTCCACTACCTCGCCGGATCCGGACGGGAGAGGCTGATCGAGGGCAAGGAGCAGTTCCGCAATGTCCTTTCGAATCTCGACAAGATCCGAGCGTCATCGGACCGCGTCTGGTCGGAGGGCCACTATGCTATCTATCGACTGCGCTTTGCGCCCAACTGGCAGGATACGGTGCGCATCGCGATCCAGGGAGGTGACGAAACCCGCGCCCGCGCGATCCTCGAGAAGAAGGTGAAGGAGTCGGACGGCTCGACGCCGTTCGCGTGGAAGAAGCTCGCCGAGCTGCGCGGGGAGATGGCCGATACGGCCGGCGCGGTGGCGGCGTGGCACGAAGCGGCGCGCCTGGACACGACCGACGTCGAAGCGTACCTCGCCCTCGGGAACCTGATGACCACCGCGGGCAACTGGGACGCCGCACAGCGGAACCTCGAGCATGCGCTGCGCATCTCGCCCCGCGACCCGCTGATCCATCACAACATGGCGGTCGTTCTCCTCTCCCGGGCGCGTGACCGTGTGCGCCGAGGAGATCACGACGGCGCGCGTGTCGATTGGGACGGCGCACGCACGCAGGCGGGGCTCTGTGCGAAGTTCGCCCCGGATGATCCGATGACGGATGTGATCGGACAGGTCGAACGGATGGGGAAGCGTTGGGGCTTCATCCGTTGACCGCTTTCCCCGAGTCGCCGCGGACCCCCCGCCCCGCTTCTCTCCACTGCCGAACCCCCCGATTCTGCTACAGTTGAGCGTCGTCCCCGGGGAACAATCGGGGCGCGCTCGTGTTTGACGTGACCAGCACCCGCGGTCGGTCCTGCGCTTCTGTTCGGACCGTTCGAGGCGGGTACGGGAGGTAGCACCACATGACGCCGGAGATGACCCGGGAAACGGCGACCGCCGTAGCGGACTGCGCGCAGGCGCGCGAGAGGATTCTGGGCGAGCTGCGCAAGGTGATCGTCGGCCAGCAGCGCGTGATCGACGAGTTGCTGACGGCCCTTTTCTCCGACGGGCACTGCCTCCTGGTAGGAGTCCCGGGGCTCGCGAAGACCCTCCTCATCTCGACGCTGGCGCGAGTCGTGGATCTCAAGTTCAACCGGATCCAGTTCACCCCCGACCTGATGCCGTCGGACATCACCGGCACGGAGATCCTGGAAGAGGACCGCACGACCGGCAAGCGGGCGTTCAAGTTCGTGCGCGGCCCGGTGTTCGCGAACCTGATCCTGGCCGACGAGATCAACCGGACCCCTCCGAAGACGCAGGCCGCGCTCCTGCAGGCGATGCAGGAGAAGCAGGTCAGCGCGGCCGACCAGACGTTCACGCTCGCACCGCCGTTCTTCGTGCTCGCGACGCAGAACCCGATCGAGCTGGAAGGGACCTATCCCCTGCCCGAGGCGCAGCTCGACCGCTTCATGTTCCACATCTCGGTCGACTATCCGGACGAGGCCGAGGAGCGGAAGATCATCACGCAGACGACCGGCATCCCCGGCGAGGACGTGAAGAGCGTCCTCACCGGCGAGGACATCCTGCGCATCCAGAGGACGATCCGGCGGATTCCGGTCTCGGACCACGTCGTGTCCTACGCGGTGCGGATCGCACGGGCGAGCCGGGCCGAATCGACCGAGTTCCAGTTCGTGAAGGACTGGGTGAGCTGGGGCGCCGGGCCGCGCGCGTCGCAGTACATGATCCTCGGCGCGAAGACGCGGGCCGTGCTGAACGGCAACCTGACCCCGTCGGCGGCCGATGTGCGCGCGGTCGCGCCGTCGGTCATGCGGCACCGGATCATCACGAACTTCACGGCCGAGGCCGAAGGGGTCAAGGTCACGCAGCTGATCCAGAGGATCTTGGAAGAAGTACCCGAGCCGAAGCAGGCATAGGCGGGGCCGTTCATGCCTCACCGTCCCGATCAAAGCTACCGGATCCTGCTCGAGCCGTCGTTCTTGTCGAAGCTCCAGGGGCTCGACATGATCGCGCGGATGATCGTCGAGGGCTTCCTGACCGGCCTGCACAAGAGCCCGTATCACGGGTTCAGCGTCGAGTTCGCCGAGCACCGGCAGTACATGCCCGGCGATCCGATCCGGCACGTCGACTGGAAGGTCTACGCGAAGAGCGACCGCTTCTACATTAAAGAGTACGAACAGGAGACGAACCTCCGGTCGTACCTGATGCTCGACGTGTCGAGCTCGATCCCTTTCACGGGCGAAGAAGGGCGGATCGAGAAGATCCGCTACGGGACGTGGCTTGCCGCCGCGCTCGCCTACTTGATGTTGCAGCAACAGGACGCGGTTGGGCTGCTTTTGTTCTCGGACCGCATCCACAAGGTCATCCCGGCTCGGAGCGCGCGAAGTCATCTCAGGATCCTGTTCGGCGCGATGGAGGTCGCGCTGCGAGAGGCGCTCGAGGCCGCCTCGCAAAAGGGCGATCAGCTTCGCCGCACCGACATGGGGCCGTGCCTGGAGGCGCTCGCCGACCGAACGCCGCGGCGCGGCCTGATGATTCTGATCAGCGACCTGTGGGATTCGAATCCCGCGCGCGTGATGCGCGCGCTCAAGCACTTCCGGCACCTCGAGCACGAGGTCGTCGTCCTCCACCTGCAGGATCCGCGCGAGGACCGCTTCGACTATCGCGACGAGACGATCTTCGTCGACATGGAGACCGGAGAGAAGTTGAGCCTGCAGCCGTGGGAGGTCCGGAAGGACTACAAGCGGCTCATGGCCGAGCGGATCGCCTATTACAAGAAGGAGTGCGGCGAGAACCGGATCGAGTATGAGCGGATCCTGACCGATACCCCTTTCGACGCGGCGCTCTTGAGATACCTCGAGAAGCGGTCGCGGCTGCATTAGGCCGCGGGAACGCATGCCTACCTTTCTCAACTCGGTTTTCCTCGCGGGCCTCGTGGCCGCGGCGCTGCCGATCCTGATCCACCTGTTCAGCCGGCGGCGCGCGAAGGAAGTGCGATTCCCGTCGATCGAGTTCCTTCGCGAGGTGTCGCGGAAGAAGGTTCGGCGGCTGCAACTGCGGCAGCTTCTGCTCCTCGCGCTGCGCGTCCTGATCGTCGCGTTCTTCGCGCTCGCGATGGCGCGGCCCGCGCTGCGCGCCGGACGCGGCGTGCTCGGTCGCGGAAGCTCGACCATCGCCGTCGTGCTCGACAACAGCTTCAGCATGGCGGCGGCGGATCCGGCTGCGAACGCCGGCGCCGGTGCGACGTCCGCGGGGGCGCCTGCGCGAGGGGCCGTGGCCAGGGACGCGTCCTCCGAGGAAGGGAGCGTCTACCAGACCGCGAAGAAGCGGGCAATCGAGGTGATCGCGCTGATGCACGAGGGGGATCGCGGCGTGCTCGCGCTCGCGGCGACGCCCGTGCGCCTGCCGTTTCAAACGCCGATCGCCGACCTGAGCCTGCTTCGCCAGGAGATTGATCGCGCGCCGATCGAGGCGACGCGCGCCGACCTGCCGCAGGCGATCGATCGCGTGGCCGGGGTCTTCACGGCGAGCCGAACATTGAACAAGGAGCTGTACGTCATTTCCGACTTCCAGCAGATCGACCTCGACGCGTGGCAGGCGCTTCTCGGGAAGCGGAGCGGCGGCGCGGGCGCCGTGGATTCGACGGGCGGCGCACGGCAGGACGTGCGGGGCGCGGCGCGTGGCGGCCCCGGCGGCGTTCTCGGCGGCGCGGGAACGATCCCTCCGGACGTGAAGGTCTACCTGATCCCCGCGCGGACCCTTCCGGTCGACAACATGGCGATCGAGAGAGTGCGTCTCGATGCGCTCGGCGCGGGATCGGATGCCGGGGCCCGACTGATCGTCACCATCGCGAACTACTCGAACAACGAAGCGCGCAACGTCGTCATCCGCGCGCTCGAGGAAGGGACGGGCACGACCGCGGTCGGCGCCGAGGCGCTGGGCGAGGCTTATGCGAACGTGCCGGCGCAGGGGCGGGGCGACGCGACCGTTTTGCTCCGTCAGATGCCGGCGAGCGGCGCGCTTCGCGTGACCTTCGCGCCGGACGCTCTCCCCATGGATAACGCGGCGTACTTCGTCGCGGAGCAGCCGGGCGTACGGCGCGTGCTGATCGTCTCGGGCGCGTCCGATCCGGCGACGGATCCCGCGACACGCTATTTCCGGCTCGCGCTCGATCCGGCCGGAACGAAGGAGTTCTTCGACGTCCAGGTCGCGCGCGCCGAGGACCCCGCCCTTGGAAACGCGCCTCCCAAGGCCGACGTGATCGTACTCCTCGATGTCGGGCGCCTGCCGGACGCGACGATCGAGCGGATCGGGAAGTTCCGCGCGGATGGCGGCGGCGTCTTCGTCGTCCTCGGCGACCGCACCGATCCGCGCTCGTACAACACAACGATCTTCCCCAAGCTCGCCGACCTCGAGGTGATGGGGCTGCAGGGCGATCCCGCGCGGCCGGATGTCTTTCGGAGCCTGCGCATCGCGGCGGCCGCGCACCCGATCTTCGACGGTTTCCCGGCGGCGGCAGCCGGGAACATCACCACCGCGCGCTTCTTGCGGATGCTCGACGTCAAGCCCGGGAAGGACGCGCGCGTGCTGGCCGAGTTCACCGGAGCGCTCCCCGCGCTGATCGAGGACAAGGGGACGATCGTCTTCACTTCATCGTGCGACGGCGTCTGGAGCGACCTGTCCACGAGCGGCGCGTTCCTTCCGCTCGTTCATCGGGTTGTACAGTACCTGGCGGCGCTGGGAGGCGGGGCCGCCACGGGCGCGGGTGACCGTCTCGTCGCGGGGACCGCGATCGAGCGCGCGGTCGACCCCGACCAACTCGCGAACCAGGATGCCTTCTTCATCGATCCAACCGGTACTCGGCGGCCGGCGGAGCGCAGCGAACGCGAGGGGAAGGTGTGGTTGAAGAGCGAGCCCGCGCGCATCGCCGGCATCTACCAGCTCGTTCGCGCCGATGGCGTGCGACTCGGGCTGTTCGCCGTGAACCTCGACACGCGCGAATCGGACCTGCGCGTCGCGCCCGAGGGGGTCCTGCCGGGATTGTTCAAGCCTGCGGCGACCGTGCTCAAGCCCGGCACGCGCGGAATCACACGCGAGGTTGTCGAGGGTCGCTACGGCCGCGAGCTGTGGCCGATGCTCCTCGCGATCGTGCTCGGGCTGATGGTGGCCGAGTCGTTGATCGGGAGAGGGAAAGTTCTGCCGTAGAGACCAGTCTGCGGGCTGCGGTATCCTCGTGATCGCCAGTTCGAATCGCAGAGTGCGTCGTCGGCTCTTGCGATCCAATCCTCTGCCCTACGGGTGACCGCAAGGAGGTAGCAAGTGACCCTGCGAGGGAACCTCACTGTCATCTGTTCGTTCCTGTGCCTCTCATTCGTGGGTCTTGGCGGTGCTCATGCAATCAGCCCCGGAACGAGATTCGTCGAAGTGCGTGGCGGACGCGTGTGGGTCCGCGTCGTCGGCACCGGCTCGGGAACGCCCTTGCTGGTTCTCCACGGAGGACCGGGAGCACCCAGCTACTATCTTAAGCCCCTGGCTGCGCTCGGCGATGAACGCCCTGTTGTGTTCTATGATCAGCTCGGATGCGGGCATTCGCCGGCCCCGGCGGACACTGCCCTCTGGCGGATCGATCGTTTCATCCAAGAGCTTGCCGCCGTCCGCAGAGCACTGAGGCTGGATCAAGTCCATCTCTTCGGACATTCGTGGGGCACGATGCTGGCGGTGGACTACATGCTCACCCGTCCCACCGGGGTCCGCAGTCTCATCCTGGCGAGTCCCTCCCTGAGCATCGCTCGCTGGGCGGGCGACGCGGAAAGCCTGCTCACGACCCTCCCCGACTCTCTCCAACGGACGATTCATGTGCACGAAGCGGATGGGACCACGGACTCGCCGGCGTACCAAGCAGCCGTGATGGAGTACTACCACAGATACGTGGCGCGCCGGCAACCCTGGTCGGCAGACATCGACAGCTGCTTCGCCCAGATCGGTACGTCCGTCTACACTACCATGTGTGGTGCGAGCGAGTTCTCGATCACGGGTACTCTGCGCACCTATGATCGGACAGACCGATTGAGCAGTCTCAAGCTGCCGGTGCTTTTCACCGTCGGCCGATATGACGAAGCGCGCCCGGCCACGGTCCGCTACTACCAGAGCCTGGTCCCCCGTTCCGAGTTGGTTGTTCTTGAGAACAGCGCCCACCTGACGATGCAGGACGAGCCAGAACACTACGTGCAGGTGTTACGGGAATACCTGAAGCGCGTGGATCAGAGGTAAGAGCGGCGGGGAGGATTAGCCAGTCGCTCGGTGGCTAGGTAGTCTGGGCTGTCAACCGGAAGGGTCCAGGTTCGATACCAATCTGGGGAGCCATTTGAAGACCGCGGACTAATCGCGGCGTTCCTGTTAGCGGAGAACCCCGAGAGCGAGAGCCCTCGGGGTTTCTTCGTATCCGGTCTGGCACAAAGGGTCTCGCGCGGTTCTCAGACGCCGGGCGCGTTCTCTGGTTCGAGAGAGAGCGGCTGGGGTGCGGTGGGAAAGGTGGGATTTCCCACCGCGGCCCGAAGAACCGCGGCAAAACTCTCAGATTCTCTGATGAACAATGCTCTCGGAGTTAACGACCTGGTTCCCACCGCGTCCCGGACCGACACTTCGAAAGCTGGGCTTAACGCTGCGGGTAACCCGCGGCCCGCGCCGATTCTAACCCATATTCGACTGAGCACCAGAGCGCGGGCCGTCGGGTTCAGCAGCTTGTTGGGCGGCTTCGAGAGCGCAAGGGATGCTCAGCCACGAAGGACCTCCACGTATGCGTGGGCTGCCAATCAAGAACCCTTCGAGTCTCGTCGACCATGATCAGGCTGCGATACGGATCGGCATCGTATTCGGGTCCCCCTCGCCATTCGACGCGAGGATGTACAAAGGAAGCCCACTCCCGGCTGGTGCGTCCAGACGTCGTGATGTCCGAGGAAGCGACGGAAAGACACCTCGATGCTTCGATCTGACATGTGAGAGCCTGGACACAAGCACGGGCGAGGTCTCTCACATCGATGAAAGCACCGTACTCCCAGAACGGGCTCCACTCGAACTCGGGCCGCTTGGCTCGCGCCGCCTGGATCCTGAGATAGGTGTCGTCGCACCACACTCCCGGCGGACGCAGGGAAACCGTGAGCGGTCCGCCTTCATCCGAGAGAGAGCGACACATCTCCTCGCCAATTCGCTTGGAGATCGCGTACGGCGTGGCACCGTAGCAGGGATGCGCGTCATCGAGGGGCAGATAGTCGGGCTCCCGTTCGCCCTTGAAGACTCCGAAGACGTCCACGCTGCTCACGAAGACGATGCGGCTGACGGCGCGAGCCCGGCCCGCGGCAAGGACATTGCGAGTGCCCTCTACATTCACGGTGGCGATATCAGCGGGCTTCTCGTCACTTCGACCAAGCAGCGCTGCAGAGTGAACCACTGCTTCACAGCCACGCATGGCTGAAGCGAGCGCGATCGAATCGAGGATATCGGCCCCGTCTTTCAGGTCGTACTCTGCAGCGTCGTGACCGCGCGCCGAGAGCTCGCCGACCACGGCTCTTCCGACAAGACCACGGCTACCTGTAACGAGTACCTTCATTTCTCACCGCCGCCCAACGCTGAGCTGTGGTACTCCTGCCACACCGCGATCGCGCGGCGGGTTCGCTCGTTGGCGAGAGGTGTGTCGTCGTTCTCTGAGGCGTGAAGCGGTGGGATGGTGATGAACGGGAACGCGATCAACGCCAAAGCCAGAGTTGCAGGCCGCATGGGACTGGTCTCCTGTCAGGTCCGGGTCCCGGGTCCGACGATCGGTCGTGCCGCCGGGTATGTAAACACAACCAGAGAATCCCGTCCAGCCCGACAGCGAGCCGGTCGCCGAGCGTAGGCCGTTGTGGGAGACATCATGGTTCCCACCGCGTCCCGGAGAGACGCCCCGGAAACTTTCGATTCTCTCCTCAACACAACTCTCGCGGTTAACAGGACTGTTCCTGGCGCGAGCCGGTGGGCGATTTCGGAAACACCGTCAAGCGCCGCCCGCCTCATAGGGATCGGTTGGGGGTTGGGCGGTTTCCCAACCTCCGCCTGAAGGTACCTTCAGCTCGAGCGCAATGAACAGCCGCCGGAAGAAGAAGTGGGTCGCTGTAATCGCGAACTTGCAGAAACCGCTGCTGACGAGCAGTCCGCTGCGACCGCTGCTGGTATGGTCGTCGATAGTCAACTCCGGCCTGTAAGTGGAAACAAGGTGTCGGCACCTAGCCTGAGTGCTGTGGTTAGGGCCGAGGATTGCTTCGTTGTGGACGATCAGATTGCGGACAAACTGCAGATCACGAATGAATTGCCACGCGGTATCCTCAGTGATGTTCACTCCTGCAGAGCGGGACAAGTATCGTTGTCCCCGCTCAAGAGGATTGCCTGCCAACTCACCCACCTCGAACGAAAGCTGACGGGTCTTCTGCATGTGGTCGCACGTCCGGATTAGACCCACTTCAAGAGCCGAGTAGAGCATCGCTACTACGGACCGCGTCAAGAGTCGCGGGAGAGAGTAGACGTAGAGGTTGTCGAGTTCCTGAGATGCGCAGTCGTAATCCTCCCAGCGCCAGTCGTGCTCCTGTGCCACCGCCTTCAGTGAACCGCGACCCCGGCGATGAAGGTCGGGCAGAGCGTTGTCGAAGGTCGTGACGTAGTCGCGCAAACTGGACAGACTGCCTTCGACTTCCCATACCACCAGCGGCACACCAAGGATCGACATCACACCCCCTTAGCAGGGTGCTGAAAAGCTCTTTGATTCTGTGGTGAACATGATAAAAAGACGGCAGACGTCCTTCCCCCACCGATCCGTACCAAGGAGGGCTGCCGTGCGAGGCGACGAGAAGCGTCAGGGTGCAATGTGGAGCTACATCCCTTTGGAGCGGAGGATCCGCGAGGATCACCCCCTGCGCCCCGTACGCCGAATGGTGGATCGG